>Ga0209400_1000170_pt1 | contig 57120 bp, 49 predicted proteins | sample M_130807_EF_Meta_FD_187313 | JGI IMG/M metagenome (GOLD analysis project Ga0209400, IMG submission 187313) | Freshwater microbial communities from Lake Montjoie, Canada to study carbon cycling - M_130807_EF_MetaG (SPAdes) (version 2) | ecosystem: Environmental > Aquatic > Freshwater > Lake... | reverse complement strand
CTCTCCTTCGCTAGGGTAGTGATATGGCGCTCACCCAAAAGCGAGTTGCGTTCTTTGATGTCGACAACACGCTATTAAAAGGTTCTACGCTCTTTTTCCTTGGGCGTGGAATGTATCAACGGGGCTTTTTCACAAAAAAAGACATTTCAGCATTTGTATTAGCAAATTTAAGATATCGATTAACTGGGAGAGAAAACAAAGATGAAATTACTAGATTTCAAAATGCAGCGTGCGAATTTATAAAAGGGCATAACGTAATTGAGATTGAGAAGATCGGACAAGAAATTTACGACGAGTTTGTATCCCCTGCTATTTGGAAAGGCACAGTTGATATTGCGCAGGAGCATTTATCTAAAGACGAAGAGGTTTGGTTAGTCACAGCTACACCACTTGATATGGCAAATTTAATTACAAAACGTCTTGGTTTTACCGGCGCACTTGGAACCAAGGCGGAAGTAAGTAATGGTGTTTATACCGGAAAAATGATTGGTAATTTATTGCATGGTAGAGAAAAAGCATTGGCAATTAAGGATCTTGCTGGCAATAATGGATTTGATCTAAAAAATTGCTATGCCTACTCTGATTCTCACCATGACATTCCACTTCTAGAAGCGGTGGGAAATCCTCGGGTGATTAACCCAGACACATTACTTGAGATTAGGGCGTACCGCGACAATTGGCCAGTTTATGATTTTAGAAGAGCTCGCCGAATTAAAAAGTTTTTTGGACCCACCGCTGGCCGAATTGCAGCACTTGCCTCTTTACTCTCGCCAAGAAAGATAAAACGCAAAGGTAAATAGCCCAATTAAAACCCGAGTAAAGTAGGCCAGTTATGTCTACTGTCGCGATCACTTTTGCTGAAGAACTACGCGCGCGCTCAGAAGAAGATCTCGGTGCAATATTTAAATTCCGCCCTGATTTAGTTACTCCAGTTCCAAATGATTTCTCAGCCCTTGCTGCACGCGCCACCTCAACACCGTCATTAGTGCGCGCTATAGATTCCCTAAATTTATGGCACTATCAAATAATTGAAGCAGCCTGCGTACTACCTGAACCATTTAAGAAATCTGAATTAATCGCAGTTACTAGTGAAGAGACAACATTCGCTTTAGATTACCTATGGCAAATGGGATTGTTATATAAAGAAGGAAATAATTACCGTACGCCAACTAATTTAAAGCTTTTAATCGGAAATGAGCCTGTTGGCTTAGGGCCAATCTCTTCTGGCAAAGTTGATTTTGCGAAGTTAAAAGATGTGCCAAAGGCATCTTTAGATGTACTAGAAAAATTAACTTGGGGTCCACCACGGGGACAGATCACAAATATCAAAAAGCCTGGGAGCGCAATTGGTTGGTTGCTAGATAACAATATTTTAGTTGCACTTGATTCTCATACGGTTGCCTTGCCTCGAGAATTTGGAATCAAGTTACGCGGCGGAAAAGTGCATAAAGAGTTAGTAACCAAGGCAGATGAGTTATCTGGTAGGAAAGTTGATCAAAAACAGATTGATTTAGCTGCAATTGCCAACATCTCAACAATTTTAAGATGGTGTGAAGAGTTTTTGCATAACCTTTCAGATGAGCCACCAACTGCGCTTCGTACTGGCGGTATTGGAGTTCGTGACTTAAAAAGAATTGCTGAACACTTAGGGGTAGATGAAACTTGTACTGGTTTCATTGCTGAACTTTGTTATTTAGGAGGATTAGTTGTAATTGACCCCGATGATCAAATACTTCCAACCTCAGCTTTTGATATTTGGTTAACAAAACCAGCTGAAGAGCGTTGGTACTCACTGGTGGTTTTATGGCTTGATACATCCAGAGTAAGCGGCTTAATTTGTAGAGCATCTGATAAAAATATTGCACCACTTGGTCCAGAGTTAGATCGGGCCGGAGTTTCATTGATCAGACGAACAACACTTAAAGTTTTGCTTGAAACTCCGCAAATCTCTCCTGACCTTGGTGTCTTACAAAAAATAGTTAAATGGTGGAATCCGCAACGGGCAAATAATGATTTTATTGAATGGAATATCCGAGAAGCAGAATGGCTTGGTATTACTGGGCAAGGTGCTATTTCTACATTTGGGAAAAACTTACTTACCATGCAAGAAGAATTAGGAATTGAAGATGCACTTCCAAAACCGGTTGATCATATTTTAATTCAAGCAGATAACAGTGCGGTTGCTCCTGGTCCACTAACGGCAGAACTTTCAGCTGAAATGGGAACTATTGCAGATATTGAAAGTCGTGGTGGTGCAACTGTTTATCGATTTAGTGAAGCATCAATCAGGCGTGGACTAGATCATGGTAAAACTGGCGATCAAATAAAAACCTTTCTTACTAAAACTTCTAAAACTCCAATGCCGCAACCGCTTGATTATTTAATCGCTGATGTTGCAAAGCGTCATGGAAGATTAAGAGTTGGTACTGCTCAAACTTATATTCGCTGCGAAGATGAGGGCTTGGTGCAACAAATCTTGCACGATAAAAAATGTGAACACTTGCGCTTGCGCAAAATTGCTCCTCAGGTTTTAGTTTCAGATCTTGAGTTAACTGAAGTAATTAGTGAGCTAAGAGATTTTGGTTATTTGCCGGCAGCCGAAAACGCTAGTGGCATTCTGCTTTCTCAACCAAACTTACGCCGTGCTAAATCTCGACCGAAGCCACCTAGAATTATTTCCGAGTTCACTTCACCTAAAGAAAGTATTATTACCGCTGCAGTTAAAACAATTAAAGCTGGTGAGCGAAGTCGTAAAGTTGATCCGATCGTGCCTGGAACTTCATCTAATGAAACACTGGCGCTGATTAATGAATATATTGACGAGAAGCGGACTCTTGTGATTAGTTATGCTGACAATAATGGAGGTGTTTCAAATCGAATTATTGAGCCAATTTCAATCTCGCTTGGAACCTTAACCGCCCGAGATGAGACCACTGGCGAGATTGCACAATTTCGCATCCCACGGATCAATGGCGTAGCACCTTCTGTCACCATTTTAGAAAATAAGGCAGACTTAGACCTATGACCGCACTTATAGATATCCAGCGCTTGGTTGAGTGTGAGTCTCCAACTGAAGATTTAGCATCATGTAATCAGGTTGTTGATTTAGCAGTTGAAATTGCAAATAAATTATTAAAAATTCCAGCAACAAAAATAGATGAAAATGGTCGCCCAGTATTTTGGTGGGGAGCAAAAAATCCAAAGATAGTTTTGCTTTGTCACTTAGATACAGTTTGGCCAAAGGGTTCATTTCAGCCAACTTGGAAAATTGAAGCAGATATCGCAACCGGCCCAGGTGTCTTTGATATGAAAGCTGGATTCATACAAGCACTTTATGCCGTTTCACAAGTAAGTGGTGCGCAAGAGAATGTTGCACTAGTCGCAACAACAGATGAAGAAACTGGCAGTGCAACATCAAAAGAATTGATTGAAAAATTAGCCAAAACTGCACAAGCGGTATTGGTTTTCGAAGCTTCGTTAGATGGAAAAGTTAAAACTGGTCGTAAAGGAACTGCGATGTACCAGGTAGTTGTTACTGGAAAAGCCTCGCATGCCGGCCTTGAACCTGAAAAGGGAATTAATGCGACTACTGAACTTGCAAAATTAGTTATGCAAATTGCAGCACTTGAGAATCCTGAGTTTGGTACAACTGCTGTTCCAACTGTTATGCAATCTGGCACAACAACAAATACTGTACCTGCGTTAGCAAAATTAGATATTGATGTTAGATCTTTTACAATATCTGAGTTAAATAGAATAGATAAATCAATTCGGGCGTTGTCCAGTGATATAGCCAAGGTTGAAGTTACTGGCGGAGTTAATCGACCACCACTTGAAACATCAAGTTCTATGGAGCTATACGAAAAGCTAGAGAAGGTCGCAAAAGATTTAGGTTTATCCCCGATCGGCCATGCAAGTGTTGGTGGAGCAAGTGATGGCAACCTTGCTGCTGCTGCCGGAGCTAAAGTATTAGATGGTTTAGGTGCGATCGGAATGGGCGCCCATGCCCCTAGTGAATCGATAAAAATTACAACAATAGAAGAAAGAATTAAGTTAACGACTGCATTTATCAATGAGTTGCTTAAATGAGTGATGGCCCATTAATTGTTCAAAGCGATAAAACACTTTTATTAGATATCGACCACATCCTCTCTGATGAATGTCGTAGAGCGATCGCAGCCTTTGCAGAGTTAGAGAAATCTCCAGAACATATTCATACCTACCGGTTAACTCCGCTTGGACTTTGGAATGCTAGAGCCTCTGGCCATGATGCTGAGCAAGTAGTAGACGTATTGCTTAAATACTCAAGATACGCAGTTCCACACTCCTTATTAGTAGATATTGCCGAGACTATGTCTCGCTATGGTCGACTTCGACTTGAAGCCCATCCAGTACACGGCTTGATATTAGTTTCAAATGATCCAGCAGTACTGAAAGAAGTAACCCGGGGCAAGAAAGTTGCACCGATGCTTGGTTTGCAACTTGATGAAGAAACTATTGTGGTTCACCCTGGGCAGCGCGGATTTTTAAAGCAGGCACTTCTTAAATTAGGCTGGCCAGCAGAAGATTTTGCCGGTTATGTAGATGGTGAACACCATGAAATTGCGTTAAAACAAGATGGTTGGAAGATAAGAAAATACCAAGAGTTAGCTGCCGAAGGTTTTTGGCATGGTGGCTCTGGTGTTGTAGTTCTGCCATGTGGTGCCGGTAAAACAATTGTTGGCGCAGCTGCTATGGCCCATGCAAAAGCAACAACGTTAATTTTAGTTACAAATACAGTCGCTGCCCGACAATGGCGGGAAGAATTATTAAAACGCACAGATTTAAATGAAGATGATATTGGTGAATATAGCGGTGCTAAAAAAGAAATTAGACCGGTAACTATTGCTACTTATCAAGTAATGACAACTCGGAAGCAAGGGGTTTATGCCCACCTTGATCTATTTGACGCTATCGACTGGGGCTTAATTATTTATGATGAGGTTCATTTATTACCTGCTCCAATATTTAGATTCACAGCAGATATTCAATCTCGCCGCAGATTAGGGCTAACAGCAACCTTAGTTCGTGAAGATGGAATGGAAGGTGAAGTATTTTCACTTATCGGTCCAAAACGTTTTGATGTGCCTTGGAAAGAGATTGAAGCCCAAGGTTATATTGCACCAGCTGACTGTGTTGAAGTAAGAATCACTTTAACTGATGCTGAAAGACTAAATTATGCAACCGCTGAGCAAGAAGATAGATATCGTTTTTGTGCAACCTCTCAAACTAAAAAAGATGTTGCAATAGCACTTGCAAGGCAGCATGCAAATGATCAAGTATTGGTTATCGGACAATATTTAGAGCAGTTGGACCAACTTTCTGAGGCACTTGGAGTTCCAGTAATTAAAGGTGAGACTCCAGTTAAAGAGCGGGAAAGATTATTTGCATTATTTCGTACTGGTGAAATTAAATGCTTAGTTGTATCAAAGGTCGCTAACTTCTCTATTGATTTACCGGAGGCAACAATAGCTATCCAAGTTTCCGGCACATTTGGTTCACGCCAGGAAGAGGCACAGCGCCTAGGTCGAATCCTTCGCCCTAAAGCAGATGGTAGGACTGCACGGTTTTACTCACTCGTTGCAAGAGACACTGTTGATCAAGATTTTGCACAAAACCGGCAAAGATTCTTAGCGGAACAAGGTTATGCATACCGAATTATTGATGCAGATGAGGTAATTAATAAAAATTAAGATTTAATCGCTGTGGTAAATCGCTCTAAATCTACCCGCCAATAATCGTGGATTTTATTATTAATTAAAATTACCGGAACTTGCTCACCAAACTCTTTTTCTAGTTCACTATCATTGTCAATTAATACGATATTTAAAGTAAATTCGTAGTCATTAATAACAGAGTTAATTCGATCAATTGCAATCTCGCACAGGTGACACCCGCTACGTGAATAAACCGTTACCTCTTTCATCGACAGTAACCTTTACTTAAAAATATAGCCATTAACAACCAATTCTTTATATTAATTTGCTTAATTATTGCTGATAACTTCAGATCTAGCACGGTCTAATCATCTCAGACTGTTAGCCTTCAACCCATGCGGTTTAAGTCAATACTCACATCAATCGGGCTAGTGATTGGTCTTTTAACCACCCCATTTTCGATTACGACCGCTACTGCTCTTCAAATAAAGAGTGCTCCAGCGAATTGGGGCTACATATACGCAAGTGGAAAAACTGCCTCAGTTCAAACTGTTGAGAGAAATTCTTCTGCATATATTGAAAAGAAGAGTAATTTTATTATTAACTTTAATACTGTTCCAGCAACTGCAAGAGATGCGGTACAGGCAGCGGTTGACACCTGGTCTGAGAACTTTGCCTCTGCTGTGCCAGTAAATGTGAATGTAACTTGGAGTAGAGCCTCAAGCTATGGAATCTTAGCTGCTGCTAGTGCTAAGAATAATTACGCAAATTTTCCTGGCGCTCCAGATAAAACTTTATATTATGCATCTGCTCTTGCTAATGCTTTAGCGGGTAAAGATTTAGATCCGGCAAGTCCAGAAATTGAAATATCAATTACCTCAGATGCTCCTTGGTATTTCGGAATAGATGGAAAGTGTCCACCAAGAAGTTATGACTTACGATCAGTAATTTTGCATGAGATGGCTCATGGGTTGGGTTTTATTTCTGGAAATTACTACGATGAATTTTCTGGCTTTGGAAGAATTACCCAACCAACTCCATTTGATGCATACGCACTGCTTCCAGATGGGAGGCGCTTAGCTGATATGCCTATTTCATCACTAGAAACTGGTAAAGCTTTAACTTCAACTTTGCTGTGGTCAGGTGAAAGTGCAATAAAATCTAATAACGGTGTAAAGCCTTTGCTATACACACCTACCATTTATGAACCTGGATCATCTGTTAGTCATTTAGATGAAAGAACATTCTCTCAATCTGGCGAGAATGCAGTAATGACTCCAAATTTAGATTCTGGCGAAGTTTTTCATTTACCCGGGCCACTTTTGTTGGCGATGTTTGATGACATGAGAAGAAAGCCACCTGCTGGAATTGCTTACGGACTGCCTGAGTCGCCCCAAAATTTTCGGGCAATAATTAGTGATAAAAGTGCAATTTTATTGTTCGATCTCCCAGCGAATTTCCGATCTGCTCAAATTGAAAGTTACTTAATAAAAAATATTAAGACTGGCGAGCAAACAACAGCTTCTGAAAGCCCAGTAGTAATTACTGGATTAAAAAATGGAATTAATTACAGTTTTTCAATCATTGCAAAAAATGCTGTTGGTGATTCTCCATCTGTCTTATCAAACTCTGTGATACCTCAGACTGTTTGGAAAGCATCCGTTGTAGATTCGACTGCAGATGCCAAGTATCTAGCAAATACAACTTATCAAGGTAAGCCAGTAATTGCATATAGTGATAGTAAAAATGGCGATATTAAACTTGCAACTTATTCCAGTAGTAAGTGGAGTATTAAAACGATTGACGGTAATAGTCTTGAGTTAGGAAAAACTACAAATGATGTGTCTGGCTATATTTCAGTTTGCACTTCCTCTACCAATAAGAAAAATTACTTGCATATTTTCTATACTGATTTATTAAGCAAAGATCTTAAATATGCTCTGTACGACGGTAAGTCATGGGTATATGAGGTTGTTGATGGTGATGGAGCTGCAATTCAAGATTATAAAATTTTTCCAAGAGTAAGAGGCGGCTCTGATGTTTCAGTTTCAAATGCTTGTGCGGTAACCAGTGATGGAGTCCAGGTTTTTTATCGTGATGAGTCACAAGGAATACTTCTTGGTGCAGTTAAAAGCAATGGTGAATGGGTGTATGAAATTGTTGACGGAGACAAAGACACTGAAAGTAGAACAACTGGCGATGTTGCATTTCATATGAAAGCTATAAACGTCGATAAAACTATCCATGTAATTTACGATTCAGTAAAAGGCTTTGATGCTGATAAGAATGTTACAAAAGGTGAAATTCGATATGCAGTTAGAACTGGAACAGGTGCGGGTGACTGGAAATATAAAACTTTAGATGCACCAGATGGTTCTGTTGCGGTAGCTGGATATGACGTTTCAATCTTTAAATCAACAAAGGGTGTGAATTTTAGTTGGTTTACTAGTAGTGGAGTTTCAATTCCAAATCCAAATCAGATTAGATATCAAGCAAGTCCAACCAGCACTTTCATTGACACTAAAGTGGTTGGTTATGGCATTCCAAATTCCCCAATAGCTATCGATGAAAAATCGATATTATTTAGCTGTGAATTAAGATTGTGCTTAGTAAATAAATCTAAGAATAAAATTGAACTAATTTCTAAAGGAGTTACCTCGAATGGCGGAAAAAGCACCTGGATTACTTTAAATAAAATCAGATACGCCGTTGCTGGCGTATCTGGAAAATTAATTCTTTTTAAACCCTAATAAGGAAAATTAATTACTTCGCGTTGCGTCGTTGAATTCTTGTTTTCTTTAGAAGTTTTTTATGCTTCTTCTTCGCCATTCTCTTGCGGCGCTTCTTAATTACTGAACCCATTTTGCTCCTTTAGTGAAATTACTATGAGGCAAGATTACTAGTTAATCAGTACTAAACCAAAACTTAGACCCGAATCGGTGATTACAACCGTACCGATTTCATTATTAGCAGCGATTGCAACCGCTGGTGCCGGCAGTGTGTAAGCAGAGATTACCTCGCCTTTTTTGCCAAGCTCAAGAATTACTGGTGCAGCACTTTTTGGCTTCCAAGTTGATATGCCTTTAATTACTCCACTAGAAATAAAGGTTGCCCAGGAATTTTTACTACTAGCGACCAATGCTGGTGATTTTGATAAATACCGAACATTCCACGTCGGTTTACTTAGTGCCGAAAACTTTGTTATTGCTGCTTCAGTTTTATTTGAATACGAAACTTTTCCACCCTGAAGCAAACCGGTCGCAATCGAGCTCCAAGTTCGGGTTGTACTTTTTAAAGTTGCCCGCGCTACCTGTTGTAGTACACCGCTTGCAGAAATTTTTAACGTTACCGCATCTGACTTACTTAGTGGTTTTACCTTTAACAATAAGTCCCCACTTGATCCAACTGCCGTGATGCTCCCATCTGAATTGCTAAGTGCTGAGTTAATTTGAGTGGATTTAATACCATATTTTATAATCGGTGAAAATACACCAGTTTTAGTTACTGAAATATAAAATCCTTTTACTGCTGACTTTTCATAGCTATCACCAATAATAATTAGATTTGTACCCACAATTAATATTTTCTTTGGGTGAATAATATTTTCAGAGGTAAATTCAAAAGTATTAAGTAAGTTACCAGTGCTATTTACTTGCCATAACTTAATTCTATTAAGTGGTGTACTGGCTGGTTGAACTGGATCCAATACAACATTGTCTGGATTTAATACTTTTCCTTGTGGTGCTAAAGGCGTAGGAGTAGTTATTGCAGTACCTGCGCCAACTACCCAGATACTGCCATCAACATCAACTGCGGTAGATGTTGCTATTTCATTTGCCACTGAACCTAATCGTAGATTCCATAACGGTGCACCAAGAGAGGAGTAGTTAGCAACAAAACCATCACTTAACCCGCCAAGTGTTCCACTTAGCCAGGTAGAGCTTGCTGACTCAGTTGTGCCAGTTAAAACAATACTTACCGGGGTTAATGAGATATCACTTATTTCATCAGCTTTTAGATATGGTAATTCAATAATTGATTTTGAACTTTTCATTACCGCTGCTGTTGCAGGTGATGGTTGTAATGAAAAAATAAGTAAGAAGATTAAAAAAACTTTCTTCAAGCCAACTCCTGAGCACGTTTTTTTGCCGCAGCCATAGCATCAGCAACAATTTTTTCTAAATTATTATCGGAAAACACTTTAAGTGCAGCAGCTGTTGTGCCATTCGGACTAGTTACATTCTTCCTTAAAGTTGCTGCATCAACGCCACTTTCTTGCAGCATCGCAGCAGAACCTGTAATTGTTCCGATCGCTAACTGGGTAGCAACTTCTTCAGTTAAGCCAAGATTTATTCCAGATTTGATCATTGCTTCTATAAAATTAAAAAAGTACGCTGGGCCTGAGCCACTGAGCGCAGTAACTGCATCTTGATTTTCTTCCGGAACTTCAACTACTAATCCACTTGCTGATAATAAATCCTTAGCAAGTGCTAAATGATCCTTCGTTGCGCTAGAGCCAGATGAAATCGCGCTGACACCTTTGCCGATTTGTGCCGGAGTGTTTGGCATAACTCTTACTACTGGGTTTTTATTAATTAGTTTGCCTTCAATAAATTTAGTTGTTTTTCCGGCAGCGATTGATATTAAAAGTGTTTCTTTATTTAAACTCTGACTTAACTCACCTAATACACTCTCAAGATCTTGGGGTTTAACTGCTAAAAAAATAACATTACAATCATGCCCGATTTCGGCAATAGTTTTAACTTTAACTTTATAGGAGGTAGCAACTTCATCAGATTTTTCTTTACTTTTATCGCTGATACATATTTGATCAGAATTTACTGAAGATATAAGCAAGCTCTTAATCAGTGATGAGCCCATGACACCAACACCGATAAATCCAATGCACTTATCAGCCAGCGATGCCTTCATACTTTAAGCCTACCCAATTAGTCATTAACCCCACCTGACCCTTAAACTTTCGCTCTATGGCAACGACAAAAAGACCGAAATCTAAGTTATCTAAGAATGAGGTCGCACCTAATTTCGCCCGAGACTGGGTCGAATTTGTAAACCCAGACAACTCTGAGGAAATCTTTAAATGTGATCTGACCTGGCTAACTTCATATTGGCAATGTATCTATGGAAATGGATGTTGCGGTATTGATGCTGACAAACCAGATGCTGGGTGTTGTTCTGATGGTGCTTACTACACCAACAAAGAGGATGAAGCGAGAGTTTTAAAAGCAGCTAAGAAGTTAACAAAAGCTGATTGGCAGTTTTATGATCAAGCCCGTCCTAAAAAATCTGGTGGAAAACTTACAATTAGTGAAATTGGTTTAGATAAAGACCGTAAAACTAAAAAAGTTCAAGACTCTTGTATTTTTCTTAATCGAGTTGGCCATGAAGCACCTGGCTATACCGGCTCTTTTGGTTGCGCACTACATCATTTAGCAGTTAAAGAGGGTGTGCACTTTGTCGATACCAAACCAGATATTTGTTGGCAGCTTCCACTGCGCAGATCTTGGGAAACTCGTGAGATGGGTGATAAAGAGATTTCTGTTGTTGTAATTGGTGAGTATGAAAGATTAGCTTGGGGTGAAGGTGGTAATGACTTTGATTGGTATTGCACTAGTAACTCAGAAGCACACACTGGAAAGATCCCGGTTTATCAATCAAATAAAACAGAATTAATCGCAATGATGGGTGAAGCTGGTTATAAAGAGTTAGCGAAACTATCTGATGCACGTATGGATGCAATCATTGCCACCAAAAAAGCACAAAAACGACGTGAATTGCCACTCTTTGTGATTCATCCGGCGACAAAGGCTGCGCAAGAGCAAAGATAGTCAGTCCTTGCCATTAGATTATCGCCATGGCAAAAGCACCAGCAAAAGATCCATTCCGTTGTGTTGAATGCGGTTGGAGTGCCACAAAATGGGTTGGTAGATGTGGTGAGTGCCAAGCATGGGGAACTGTTGAAGAGATTGCAGCTCCTAAAAAACTTTCACTAGTTGCCGGGTCTTTTACTACTGCAGCAAAGCCAATTGGAGATGTTGATTTAGCAAGTGCTAAAGCAAGATCTAGTGGTGTTGGTGAATTAGATAGAGTTTTAGGCGGTGGCTTAGTTCCTGGAGCGGCAATTCTTTTAGCAGGTGAGCCTGGTGTTGGTAAATCAACACTGTTATTAACTGTGGCAGCAGAGACTGCAAAACAAGGAATTCTTTCGCTATATATAAGTGGTGAGGAATCAGCTTCGCAAGTTAGATTAAGAGCTGAGCGACTTAATGCAATTGATAAGAATCTGTGGCTGGCTGCTGAGTCTGATCTTGGCGCAGTGATTGCCCATATTGATTCAGTAAAACCTGAATTACTAGTAATTGATTCAATTCAAACAATCTCAAGCACAACTGTGGATGGTTCACCTGGCGGAGTTACTCAGGTTCGCGAAATTGCAGCGGCATTAATCCGGATTGCTAAAGAGCGATCAATTACTTTAGTTTTAGTCGGCCATGTAACTAAAGATGGCTCTATTGCTGGCCCGCGCTTGCTTGAACACTTAGTTGATGTAGTTTTAAATTTTGAGGGAGAGCGCCATTCACGTCTTCGATTAATCAGGGCAATTAAAAATAGGTTTGGTGCATCTGATGAGGTTGGCTGCTTTGATTTAAATGATTCTGGAATTGTTGGGCTGCCGGATCCAACTGGTTTGTTTACGTCTCGTCATACCGATCCAGTTCCTGGTACTTGTGTAACTGTTGCACTAGAGGGCAGAAGAGCATTACTAGCTGAGATTCAATCATTAGTAAGTACTGGCAATCCAGATGGTAGGGATTGGGGAAATTCACGTCGGGTAACAAGTGGATTAGATAATTCAAGAACTGCAATGACATTGGCAGTACTAGAGCTTAGAGCTGGAATTAAAATATCTGGCCGTGATGTTTATGTTGCAACTGTTGGCGGAATGAAAATTACCGAACCATCGGCTGATTTAGCTGTTGCTCTATCAGTTGCATCAGCTGCTAAAGGTTTAGCGCTACCAGCAGATTTAGTAGCAATTGGTGAGGTTGGTTTAGCTGGTGAGATTAGAAAAGTAACTGGAATTACTCAGAGAGTTGCTGAAGCTGCCCGACTTGGATTCAAGCGAGCAATCGTGCCAGTTGGTAGTGATTTAAAAATTGCAGGAATTGAAATATTAGAAGCTAGCCGGGTTGAACAAGCAATAAGTAAGGTAAAGATTAATTAGTTGGTGGGTCTACTAAGAATAAAGTGCTGGTAAAACCACCATCTACTGGGATTGCAACACCGGTTATAAAATCACTATCTGAGCTTCCTAAAAACTTAGCAATGCCGGCAAAATCTGCTGGCTCTCCCCATCTACCGGCTGGAGTTCTATCAAGTACTTTATCTACAAAATTTGGCAACGATCTAGTTTGTTCAGTTAGATCGGTTTTAATCCATCCAGGTAGCACGCTATTTACTTGAATATTATCTCGACCCCAAGCGTTAGCTAAACTCATAGTTAGTTGCACAACCGCACCTTTAGTTGCTGAATAAATTGGTGCAATACCAAAGCCAAATACACTAGTTAGCGAACCAATAGTTATTATTTTCCCACCACCACGCTTTTTCATTGACGGATAAACCGCTTGGCAGCAATCAAAAACTCCAGTTAGATTAACTTTAATTATTTGATCAACCTCATTGGGTAGGTAGTTTTCTGGGGCTTTACGAATATTTATGCCAGCATTAGCGACTAAAATATCAACGCCGCCAAACTCTTTTTCGGTGTCGATCATCCCCTGATTAATTTGATTTTTATCTGCTACATCAACATTAAACGCTTTTGCATTAACACCAAGTGACTTAAGTTTCGCTACCGCTGCTTCGCTTTTTTCTATGTTACGGGCCCAGATTGCGATATCAGCACCAGCTTGTGCAAGGCCGGTAGCAAATCCCAAACCGATACCACCATTGCCGCCAGTGACAACCGCAACTTTCCCCTTAAGGGACATTAGGCAGAGGCTGGGTCTGTTAAATCTTCAAATGTATCTGGCATCGCAGTTTTAGCAGTTCCCTTAAAAGTAAAGGTTGCTTCAGGTGTCTCGTCTGAAACATCTACCAAAATAATTTCACCAGCTTTTAAATCACCAAATAGCATCTTCTCAGATAACACATCTTCTAACTCGCGTTGAATAGTTCTACGTAATGGACGAGCTCCAAGTACGGGGTCATAGCCACGCTTAGCAAGAAGTGCTTTAGCGCCGGTAGTTAATTCAATTCCCATATCTTTTGCACGTAAGCGCTCATCTAATTGAGCAATCATTAAGTCAACTATTTGAACAATCTCTGCCTCAGTTAACTGGTGGAATACCACGATGTCATCAATACGGTTTAAAAACTCTGGACGGAAGTGAGTCTTAAGCTCATCTCCTACCTTTGCCTTCATGCGCTCGTAACTGCCTTGAGCATCAGCAACATTTGCAAAGCCAAGAGATAGTGATTTCGAAATATCTCGAGTACCTAAGTTGGTAGTCATAATGATGATTGTATTTTTAAAATCAACAACTCGACCTTGTGAATCTGTTAGGCGACCGTCTTCTAGCACCTGTAGGAGTGAGTTAAAGATATCTGGATGAGCTTTTTCAACCTCATCAAATAGCACTACAGAGAATGGGCGACGACGCACCTTCTCAGTTAATTGGCCACCCTCGTCATACCCAACATAGCCAGGAGGTGCTCCAAATAAACGAGACGCAGTGTGTTTTTCAGAGTACTCAGACATATCAAGTTGGATCAATGCATCTGCGTCCCCAAATAAGAATTGAGCAAGAGTTCTAGAAAGTTCAGTCTTACCAACACCAGAAGGGCCAGCAAAAATAAATGATCCACCAGGTCGTTTTGGATCTTTTAGGCCAGCTCTAGTTCTGCGGATTGCTTGAGATAAAGCTTTGATTGCTTGTTCTTGGCCAATTACACGTTTGTGTAATTCATCTTCCATGCGAAGTAGACGTGCAGTTTCTGCTTCAGTTAATTTAAACACTGGAATACCAGTTGCAGTAGATAGAACTTCGGCAATTAACTCTTCATCAACTTCAGCGACAACATCAAGATCGCCAGCCTTCCAATTCTTTTCACGTTCTGCTTTTTCGGTTATTAAATTCTTTTCTTTATCGCGAAGTGATGCTGCCTTTTCAAAATCTTGTCCATCAATTGCTGATTCTTTTTCTTTACGGGCAGCAGCAATTTTGTCGTCAAACTCGCGAATTTCAGGGGGTACGGTCATACGGCGGATACGAAGGCGAGAGCCAGCCTCATCAATTAAATCAATTGCTTTATCTGGCAGATGACGATCTGAAACATAACGATCTGCAAGTGTTGCAGCTGAAACTAATGCGCCATCTGAGATTGAAACCTTATGGTGGCTTTCATAGCGATCACGAAGACCTTTAAGTATTTCAATTGTGTGCGCAACAGTAGGTTCTGAAACTTGGATTGGTTGAAAGCGTCGCTCCAAAGCGGCATCTTTTTCTAAATGCTTACGGTACTCATCAAGAGTAGTAGCGCCAATTGTCTGTAACTCACCACGAGCAAGCATTGGCTTTAATATTGAGGCTGCGTCAATCGCACCTTCAGCTGCCCCGGCTCCAACTAATGTGTGAATTTCATCGATGAACAAAATAATATCGCCACGAGTTCTGATCTCTTTTAATACTTTCTTTAACCGCTCTTCAAAATCACCACGGTATCTGGAGCCAGCAACTAGTGCGCCAAGATCTAATGAATAAAGTTGTTTATCTTTAAGTGTTTCAGGGATATCACCTTTAACAATTGCTTGAGCTAAACCTTCAACTACAGCAGTCTTTCCAACTCCTGGCTCACCAATTAATACTGGGTTATTTTTTGTTCGTCGGGATAAAACCTGCATAACTCTTTCAATCTCTTTTTCGCGGCCAATTACTGGATCTAATTTTCCTTCACGCGCTGCTTGAGTTAAGTTGCGACCAAATTGATCTAAAACTAAAGAGGTTGAAGGTTGACCTTCAGCTGGTCCACCAGCAGCAACTGCTTCTTTGCCTTGGTAGCCAGATAGCAATTGAATAACTTGTTGGCGGACACGAGAAAGATCTGCACCAAGTTTTACTAACACTTGAGCAGCTACTCCTTCGCCTTCGCGAATTAAACCTAAAAGAATATGTTCAGTGCCAATGTAGTTATGTCCTAATTGCAATGCCTCACGTAATGAAAGCTCTAAAACTTTTTTAGCTCTTGGTGTAAATGGAATATGACCAGAGGGTGCTTGTTGTCCTTGACCAATAATTTCTTCAACTTGAGAGCGCACTGCCTCTAGAGAAATACCAAGTGACTCAAGTCCTTTTGCGGCAACGCCTTCACCTTCGTGAATTAAACCTAAAAGAATATGTTCAGTACCGATGTAATTGTGATTGAGCATGCGTGCTTCTTCTTGCGCCAATACAACAACGCGTCTGGCACGATCTGTAAACCGCTCAAACATCTGTCTTACCTTTCCCTCTAATGTAAATAGCCTAATACCAAGGGGCGACCTTGCGCACTTCGAATAGGCTGTGAATAACTAACCCATATATTGGGTTGGTTATGGCTATATAACCCCATAAGTGGGGCATTTATGCCCAAAAAATTAAAGAATTTTCAACATTCTGGTATTTCCTAGGGTGTTGGGCTTAACACTCTCTAGGTCTAAAAATTCTGCAATTCCTTCATCATAAGAGCGAAGCAATTGAGCATAAACATCTGGTTCAACGGGTGCACCTTGAATTTCAGTAAAGCCATGAGCGCCAAAAAAATTAGTTTCAAAAGTTAAGCAAAATACTTTTTTTACGCCAATCTCTTTTGCTCTACTTAAAATATTTTCTAAAATCTCATGTCCGATTCCCTTGCCATGCATTGATTCAACAACCGCAACTGTTCGAACCTCTGCTAAATCTTCCCAAAGTACATGTAGGGCGCCGCAACCAACTACCTCACCATCAACTTCAGCAACAGTGAACTCTTGTACGCCTTCATAAAGTGTTACGGTCTCTTTAGAGAGTAATCTGCGCTGCTCAGCAAATGAATCAACAATCTTTCTAATTTTTTTAATGTCAGAGGTTTTAGCTGGTCTTACAACTACCGACATTACTCATCTCCTGTAGTTGGTTTTACTAATGGAAATAAAATTGTCTCTCTGATTCCCAAGCCAGTAAGTGCCATTAACAATCGATCAACACCCATGCCCATTCCACCCATTGGTGGCATGCCATGTTCCATTGCTCGCAAGAAATCTTCGTCTAATCCCATTGCCTCAAGATCACCTGATGCACCAAGTTTTGCTTGCTCTACTAATCGCTCTCTTTGAATAACTGGATCAATTAACTCTGAATAGCCGGTAGCTAATTCAAAGCCTTCAACATATAAATCCCATTTTTCTGCGATACCAGTTACTTCGCGGTGTGCTCTAACTAATGGGGATGTATCTATCGGGAATCCTTTAACAAATGTTGGGCCCTTTAACTTATCAATAGCAGTATGTTCAAAAATTACTTCAGCAAGTTTTCCAGCAATCCATTTTGGATCTATTTTAATTCCTAATTTGCTGGCAATTTTCTTTAAATCATCCATTGATGTTTGCGCGCTTACTTTTTCACCAATTGCATCTGAAATTGCATCAAAGAGTGATACTTCGCTCCATTTTCCACCAAGGTCTAACTCTTTTCCATCATGATGCTTTGCTACATGCGAACCAAATACTGCCTTTGCTGCATCTTGAACTAAGGTTCTAGTTAATTCAGCCATCGTGTCCCAGTCGCCATATGCCTCATATGTTTCAATCATTGCAAACTCTGGTGAGTGAGAAGAATCCGCACCTTCATTTCGAAAATTTCGGTTTATTTCAAAAACTTTCTCAAGCCCGCCAACTACACATCTTTTTAAATAAAGTTCTGGGGCAATTCTTAAAAACAGATCCATCTCATAGGCATTACTAAATGTTTTAAATGGTCTAGCTGCTGCCCCACCATGCATAACTTGAAGCATTGGTGTTTCAACCTCTAGGAAGTTTCGAGAGTTAAATGTGTTTCTTAATGAGCGCATAACTGCAGGACGTAATCTGGCATTACTTCTTGCTTCTGGTCTAACAATTAAATCTACATAACGCATTCTTACTCGACTCTCTTCTGAGAGCGGTTTGTGTTCTACCGGAAGCGGACGAAGTGCTTTAGCAGCGAAAGTAAATGAATTAGCTAAGATTGATAACTCACCTCGCTTAGAAGTTATTACTTCACCAGTTACTGAAACTATGTCACCTAAATCAATTTCTGATTTCCATATTTCAAGTTGTTCTTCACCAATTTTATCTAGTGAAAACATCGCTTGTAACTCAGTTCCGTCACCTTCGCGTAGGTTTGCAAAACAAAGCTTGCCGGTATCCCTTTTAAAAATTACTCTTCCAGTTACCGATTCAATAATTCCAGTAGAAACATCAATTGGTAGATCTTTATGTTTTTCTCTAATGTCAAGCAGTGAAGCAGTTCTTGGAACTGAAACTGGGTATGGCTGTCCACCGCGATTTAATATTCCGGCTCGTTTTTCTCGCCGAATTCGCAGTTGTTCTGGTAGGTCATCTTCATCAGCCATGATGAGTTAAATCCTAGCGCGCAGCAGTGCTGTTATGAATTAATTACGCTCATGTACTAAGCGCAATCCGATTAAAGTCAGATCTGGTTCATGAAACTCAATGGTTTCGCTAATACCAAGTACTAATGGGGCAAGCCCACCAGTTGCTATTACACAAACCTCTCCAGAATTTGGATATAACTCTGCTAACTCATCAGTGATTCGATTAACCAAGCCATCTACTTGGCCAGCAAATCCATAAATAGTTCCGGACTGCAATGCCTCAACAGTATTTTTGCCAATTACAGATTTTGGCTTTACTAACTCAACTTTTCTAAGTTGTGCAGCTCTGGCAGCAAGTGCATCAACTGATATTTCAATACCGGGTGCTAATGCTCCTCCCAAAAACTCTCCTTTTGGTGAGACCACATCCAAGTTAGTTGATGTTCCAAAATCAACCACAATAGTTGGTCCATCTGATTCATATAACGTAAATGCTGCTAGTGAATTAACGATTCGGTCAGCACCTATTTCCTTTGGGTTATCAACCAGCAATGGCACACCAGTCTTTACGCCCGGTTCAATAATTGTGGTTTTAATATCGCTGTAATGTTCATCAATTAATTTTCTAATCTCTCTAAGTACTGCTGGCACGGTTGAACAAATTGCAACTCCAGTTATATCAAAGCCATCAACTAGCGCTGCATACTGCAGCCACAACTCATCTGCGGTATCTCTTGGATCAGTCTTTACTCGCCAAGACTGCTCTAATTTGTCCTTGTTGAAAACTCCAAGAACTGTGTTGGTGTTACCAACATCGATAGTAAGTAGCATTATTTTCCCTTTCTGAAATCTAGCCCGATGTCTAATGCCGGAGCGGAATGAGTAAGAGCGCCAATCGCTAAATAATCAACGCCGGAGTTTGCATATGCTTTTGCATTATTAAAGGTAATCCCACCTGATGCTTCAAGCTTTACCGCACCAGCAGTTACTGCAACTGCCTCAGCACAAAGTTCAGGACTCATGTTGTCTAACAATATTAAGTCAGGCTTTAAGACAATCGCTTCTTTTAACTGATTAATACCGTCAACCTCTATTTCGATTGATTTATCGGGAAACATCTTCTTAATTGCAGCGAATGCTGCGCTAATACTGCCAGCTGCAACAATGTGATTATCTTTAATTAAAGCTGCGTCAGAGAGTGAAAGACGATGGTTAACTGCGCCACCCATTCGAACTGCAAATTTTTCTAATTGGCGAAGACCTGGAGTAGTTTTACGAGTATCTCTTATCTGACATTTTGTGCCAGCAATCTCATTAACCCAGTGATTGGTAAGGGTAGAAATACCACTTAAGTGAGATAGGAAGTTAAGTGCGGTACGTTCGGCTAATAATATCTTTTGAGTATTTCCTTGGGCAGTAATTAATACCTTGCCGGCTGAAACCTTTGCTCCTTCATCGACTAAAACTTCATAATGATTGACTCCGCAATATTCAAGAACTGCCGCTACAACATGCAGGCCGGAAATAACGCCGTTTGTTCTAGCAGTAAAATCTGCAGTAATAACATGTGTGTCAGCGATTGTTGCAACTGATGTTAAATCTTTACCGCCAGCTAAATCTTCACCGATTGCATCTTTTACTTGCTGAAATATGTGATTAGGCGATAGACCTAATGCCTTTAAATTATCGCGGAGTTGATTCACTTAGATCACCTCCACATCAGTCTGCCAATTGCCGTCAGAATCTATCTGTTCAATAACTCTACTTAACCACTTATCAGAGCTTTGCGGGTAATCACTGCGCCAATGTGAGCCTCGTGATTCTGTTCTAGTTAACGCTGATTTAACTATTGCGGTTGCAAGTAAATGAAGATTAGAGGCTTCCCAGGCTTCAATTCTTGGTTCAGTACTTACTAACTTAGAAAGCTCTTGCAAGGTTTGCATAGTTTTTCGTAGTGAACTGTCAGATCTCATAACACCTGCACCTTCACTCATTGAGATTTGAAGTGGTAAAAGAATTTTTGGATCAAGCAACATTGTTTTCTTATCTTCTACTGGTTCTTGTTGTGGTGGTAACTCTTTTGCAAGCGTTGCAGCAATTCGTGCGCCAAAAACTAACCCTTCAAGCAGAGAGTTTGAGGCAAGGCGATTGGCACCATGTGCTCCAGTGCAAGCAGATTCACCACAAATATAAAGGCCAGGAATTGATGATTGGCCATTTAGATCAACTAAAACTCCCCCTGAAGCGTAATGTGAAGCTGGAGCCACTGGAATTTTTTCTTTAGTTGGATCAATCCCATTTGCAATACATGAGGCATAAATAGTTGGAAATCTACTTTCAAAATCATTAATCTTTGTGGCATCTAGCCACACATGTGGTTGCCCGCTTAATTGCATTTGATTAAAAATTTCTTTTGCTACTACATCTCTTGGAGCTAGATCTGCTTGTGGGTGTTTGCCAACCATAAACTGTTCATTCTTATGGTTAAGCAATACTGCTCCTTCACCACGGACTGCTTCACTTATTAGCGGTTGTTGTCCTCTGTTTGCTAAATCACGCCATAAAACTGTCGGGTGAAATTGCACAAACTCAACATCACCAACCTTTGCTCCAGCTCGTAGTGCAAGTGCAACACCATCACCAGTTGAAACTGCTGGGTTTGTAGTTTGTGAATAAACCTGTCCGAGACCGCCGGTTGCAACTACAACTGCGCGTGCTAATGCTCTACCAACGCCATCTCTACTACCCGCACCAATTACGTGCAGTGTCACACCACAAACTCTTTTGCTAGAACTTTTTAATACATCAATCACTAATGCATGCTCAATAATTTCAATTCCAGAATCGCTTTTAACAGCAGCAAGTAATGCTCTAGAAACTTCCGCTCCAGTTGCATCCCCACCGGCATGCAATATTCGATTACGAAGATGTCCCCCTTCACGGGTTAAAGCAATCTCTCCAGTTTCAGATTTATCAAAAACAGCGCCGTGTGCAATTAATTTTCTAACTGCTTCAGGTCCTTCAGAAACTAAAACATCAACGGCTTTTATGTCACATAACCCAGCACCAGCTGCCAATGTATCTTTCTTATGTTGATCAGGGGTATCACCCGGTCCTAATGCTGCGGCAATTCCTCCTTGTGCCCATTTAGTTGAGCCAGCATCAATACGCGCTTTTGTTACTAACAAAACAGATAAACCATGTGATCTTAAATTTAACGCAGTAGTTAGCCCGGCAACTCCAGAGCCAATCACAATCACATCAGCAGATGTGCTCCAGCCTGGTAAACCAGTTAGTAGTCTCATTTGCGGATACCCATTGGCATATTGTCGATCAACCTAAGGTTATTTACCCAACCGGCAATAATCACACGCTTATTTTGCGTATCGGGCTTAGCTTTTTCAAATGTTGCTTCATCAATTATTTCAAGATAGTCCAGTTTAAAACCTGGCTCAGTTGATATTTCATTCTTCATTTGCTCAATTGTTGGCTGAGTTAAAGTTTTATAAACTACCTCTGAAATTATTTCCCCGCTTTTATCCAGTCGAATGTTTCTTGATGAAATTGCTAATCCGTTTTTTTCTCGGATTGTAGGAGCTGAGATAATTTCAATTGGAAGGCCAAGTTGGTTAACCATTTGTTTTATTAGAAATAATTGCTGGAAATCTTTCTCACCAAAGACTGCTGCTTTAGGTTTAACCAAATCAAAAAGTCTTTTAACAACAGTTAGTACACCGGAAAAATGTCTAGGACGAGATGCACCTTCATATAAATCACCAATCTCACCGGCGGATACTCTCTCGATCTCACCTGGATAAATGGTGCTCTCGTCTGGAATAAATACCGCTGTCGCTCCAGCTGCCTGCGCAAACTTTATATCTTGCTCTAAAGTCTTTGGGTAGTTACTTAAATCTTCTTTGTTTTCAAATTGCAGTGGATTAACAAAAATACTAACTAGTACATTTTCGCCTTTAGTTTTTGCAATCTCAATTAATGATTGATGGCCGACATGCAAAGCACCCATAGTTGGAACTAATACATCCCATTTTTGGTACGCCAAATCATCGACAGAATTAATTACTTCAATCATGGCTCCAGTCCTTTCCGGGTACCGGGCTAGAAGATAAGTTTAACGCGAGCTATCGATGGATGCCAAAAGAGTTTTTATTGAGCCAACGCCTGGTATTTCACCTTCTGGATCGATTGCAAGCCATGGTGATAAAACAAACTTTCTAGATTGAGCTAACGGATGAGGTAATTTAAGGAAATCTGAATCTATTGTTTGAGCTCCATAGACAATTAAATCTAGATCAATAATTCTTGGCCCCCACTTGATATCTCTCACTCTGCCCATTTGATCTTCAATCGCTAGCAATTTTGTTAACAATTCTTCGGCAGTTAGTTCACAACTTCCAATTGCAATAGCATTTAAGAAATCATCTTGTTTAGGGCCGCCAACAGGTTTTGTTTCGATAAATGGTGAAACAATTAATTGATCCAAAATAGATTCAAGTTGAGTGATAGCAATGTCTAAATTTAATTTCCGGTTTTCAAGATTAGAACCAAGTGAAATAACAGCTTTCATCGATTACGAATTATTTCAACTGAAACATCTTTAAATTTAAGGGTTAGTGGAGCTTTCGGCTTATGGACCACAACTTTTACTTGCTTAACTTTTTTATATTTCTTTAAAACTGATTTAGCAATATTTTCAGCGAGTGTTTCAATTAGCAAAACAGGTTTACTAGTTATATTGTCATGGGCGATCTGAGCAACCTCTGCATAGTTAACAGTTTTACTTAAATCATCTTTGAGGTTAACTAAATTAATGCTCAATTCAATATCAACAATAAATTTTTGCCCTTTTTTACGTTCACTTAGAAATACGCCATGAAATCCCTTGGCACTTATGCCAGTAATTTTAATTAGGTCGCTCATTTACGAAGCCTTTCAACAACAGATATTGCATCTTTGTGTGCTTTAACTGCATGCGTTCGCACGCCCCATACTCCAAGGCGAGCTAACTCCGTTGTTAATGCAATTGTGGCCGCCTCGCGATTATCTGGCTTAGGAGCATTAACTAATTCTCCTAGAAATTTTTTACGTGATACGCCAACAAGTAGTGGGTAACCGAGTAATTGAAATCTTTCTATGTTTTGTAATATCTGCCAATTATGCTCGCTGTTTTTCGCAAACCCTATGCCAGGATCTAAAATTATTTGTTCAGTGGATACTCCGGCTTTTAAAAGCGCAGTGACCCTTTCATCTAGCTCGTCCTTAACCTCTTTAACGACATCTTCATAAACTGCTTGTTTTTGCATATCTTTTGAATGCCCACGCCAATGCATAACTATGTATTGAATCTTCGGATTTGAAGCAATTACCTGAGCCATTTTTTCATCTGCCAAACCACCGCTAACATCGTTTACATATGTAGCGCCGGCAGCAATCGCTTGTTTTGCAACCTCTGCTCGCATCGTATCAACGCTAATTACTGCACCATCTTTAACTAATTCAACAACCACTGGAATTACTCTAGTTAATTCATCTTCTTCGCTGATCCGCTCAGCTCCTGGTCTAGTTGATTCACCACCGACATCAATAATGTCAACGCCTTCGGTAATTAATCTCCGGCCTTGGGTTATTGCATCTGATTTAGATAAATATTTTCCGCCATCCGCAAATGAGTCAGGGGTAATATTTAATATTCCCATTACAAGAGTATTAGACATTTTCCTACCTACTTTGGTTTATTAACGAAATTGCTTCAGCTCTTGTTGCTGGATTTAACAGCTGCCCGCGAACCGCACTTGTTGTTGTACGAGCTTGAGATTTTCTAACTCCACGCATTGACATACATAAGTGTTCACAATCAATAATTACTATCACTCCGCCTGGTTGCAAAATATCTACTAATGCATCGGCAATCTGTGAAGTAAGACGCTCTTGTACTTGAGGCCGGCGCGCATATAAATCAACAAGGCGAGCAAGTTTAGAAATACCGGTAATTCTTCCGCTCTCGCCAGGAATATAACCAATATGGGCAACCCCATGAAATGGAGTTAAATGATGCTCACAGTGGGAAAAAACTTCAATCTCTCTAACAATTACTAACTCTCTATGCCCAATATCAAATGTAGTTGTTAAAACATCTTCTGGTTTTTGCCAAAGACCAGCAAAGTTTTCAGCAAACGCTTTTGCAACTCGCTTTGGCGTATCTTTTAAGCCATCTCTACTTGGGTCTTCACCTAATGCATGTAGTAACTCAGTTACTGCTTTTTCTGCCCGCGCTTGATCAAACTCTTTTTTGGCACCACCATCTCCTGGCCCCATCGATACAGAGTTAACCTCACTCATTTACATCTTTATCACTTTTTTTAGTAGAGGTTTTCTTAACTACTTTTTCCTCTTCTGAAACCTTGATTTTTGCTGGTTTTAGTGCAACCGGTGGCTGGTTTGAAGGGATTCGATTTTGTGAACCGGTCCATGCAGCCCGCGGTTTAACCTTTTTAACTTTCTTAAAAATAACAGCGATTTCTTCTTTGTTTAAAGTTTCATTTTCAAGCAACTCTTCAACTAATCGGTCTAATGTTTCACGGTTTGCAACTAAAACATCAAATGCTTCTTGATGAGCATTTTCAATCATCTCTCTAATCTCACTATCAACAATTGCGGCTACATTTTCTGAGTAATCTTTTTGATGCCCATAATCTCGCCCTAAGAATGGTTGTGAATCAGATATACCAAGTTTGATTGCACCAAGTCGTTGTGTCATTCCATATTGAGTAACCATTGCCCGAGCAAGGTTTGTTGCCTTCTCAATATCATTTGAAGCACCAGTTGTTGGATCATGAAAAATTAATTCTTCAGCAGCCCTACCGCCCATTGTGTAGGCAAGCTGATCAAGCATTTGATTCCTAGTTACTGCATAGCGATCTTCATCTGGTAACACCATTGTGTAACCAAGCGCTCTGCCTCTTGGCATGATCGTAACTTTATGGACTGGATCAGTGTGAGGAAGTGCGTGCGCAACTAGTGCATGACCACCTTCATGGTATGCCGTAATTCTTCTCTCTTCTTCAGTCATTAAACGAGAAACTTTTTGTGGGCCGGCCATTACTCGATCAATTGCTTCATCTAAATCTGAGTTTCGAATTGATTTGCGCTCTTCGCGGGCAGCAAGCAGGGCAGCTTCGTTTAAAACATTTGCTAGATCTGCACCAGTAAATCCAGGTGTTCGTTTTGCATAAGAGGTTAAATCAACATCTTTTGCCACAGGTTTATTTTTTGCATGCACCGCAAGAATTGCAGCCCGACCTTTTAGATCAGGTCTGTCTACGGAAATCTGGCGATCAAATCTTCCAGGTCGAAGAAGCGCTGGATCTAATACATCTGGACGGTTTGTTGCAGCAATTAAAATAACCTGTCCGTTAGCTTCAAAACCATCCATCTCAACTAACAATTGATTAAGAGTTTGTTCACGTTCATCATTTCCACCACCAAGACCAGCACCGCGCTGGCGACCAACTGCATCAATTTCGTCTACGAAAACTATTGATGGTGCATTTTGTTTTGCTTGAGCAAACAAATCACGTACTCGAGATGCACCAACACCAACAAACATCTCAACAAACTCAGAGCCAGAGATAGAGTAGAACGGAACCTTTGCTTCACCTGCAACTGCTCTTGCAAGTAATGTTTTACCGGTTCCCGGTGGGCCATAAAGTAAAACACCCTTTGGAATTTTTGCCCCAATTGCTTTGTACTTATCTGGACTTGCAAGGAAATCTTTAATCTCACGAAGCTCTGCAACAGCTTCATCTGCACCTGCAACATCAGCAAAAGTATTTGTTGGAGTTTCTTTATTTTGTAATTTAGCTCGGGAGCGGCCAAATGAAAGTACGCGCCCACCTTGACCGCCACCCATAAACAACATAAGCAAGAAAATAATTAGGATGATTGGCAAAATACTTAATAAAAGTGAAACTAAAAATGATTGTGAGGGTACTTCTACATCCCAATTAGCAGATGGTGGATTACTTGTTAACAGTTCAACAATTAATTGCTCTTGCCCAACTACGTAAGATGCTTCAAGTTTTGATGACCCGTCAGCTAACTCACCATCCTTTAATACCACTCGGATTTTTTGATCACGGTCAATTACGATTGCTGACTTAACATTATTTTGTGAAATTTCATTTAAAATTACTGAAGTATCGACCTTAGTGAATTCTTTTCCGGTGGTAGAAATTTGACCAAAAATACTGACAGCAACAAGAGCAGCAATAATCCAAAACAATGGCCCGCGCAGAATTCTTCTGGCTAATTGTGGTGATGGCTTGGCAGGTTTTTTCCCGCTGCTAAACCCTTTTAGTTTAGGGATTTTTACTTTTTTCTTTTGCGCCACTTATTACTTCTCTTTTCCTGAAGCTGGTAACGGAAGGATTAAGAATAAAGGTGTTTGGCTAGAACGCCAATAAATGGCAGATTTCGATACTTCTGGTTGAAATCTAAGCCGTAACCAACCACGAATTCACTTGGAATATCAAAGCCCACATACTTGGCTTCAACCTTAACGGTTGCGGCATCAGGCTTTCTAAGAACAGTCAAAACCGAAACTGATTTCGCGCCACGAGAAAGTAAATTTTCAGTAAGCCATGAAAGTGTTAATCCGGTATCCAAAATATCTTCGACAATCAAAACTTCTCTACCTAAAATATCATTGTCCAAATCTTTTAAAATTCTAACTACACCACTCGATTTTGTACCAGCGCCATATGATGAAACTGCCATCCAATCCATATCAACATGTCGTTGTAGGTGGCGAGAAAAATCTGCCATCGCCATAATTGCGCCTTTTAACACACCAACTAAAATTAAATCTCTTCCTTCGTAATCTTTTTTAACTTGAGCAGCTAACTCTTTTAGCCGAGTTTGGATTTGCTCCTCACTAACAACAACTCTTTCAATGTCATTACCAAGGGCTGATAGATCCACGGTGCTCCTTATTTATTGGTTGAGAGGGTAATTCTGCCTGAATTTCTTAAAAGCTTCACATCCCCTGGTAGCGATAGCTCTTTTTGACCATGCCAATCAGAGATTAACGCCTCAGCACCGTTGATGTGTTCGGCTGAAAGGCTGCCAGAAGGTGCTCCGGCTTGATAAATAGCAAGACGTAATACCCGAGATCTAATCGCTCTAGGTAATCGCTCTAGCTCATTGACAGATAAATTTAAAGGATCTGTTTGAGCAAAGTACTCTTGCGCAAAACTATCTAATGCATCTGCATCATCGCGGAGTAAATCAGCACTTCTTACTAATGCTTCAGTAATTCCTGGGCCAAGATTTTCTTCTAAATTAGGTAGGACGTTCTTACGAGTTCTTACTCTTGCAAATCTTAAATCATCATTATGTGGATCTGACCAAAATTCAACTCCGCCCTCACCACATGCGGCCGCCGTAGTTTGTCTTGAAATCTTTAAAAGTGGCCTTACGTAAATATTATTTTCTAACGCCATGCCAGATAAAGATCTGGCACCAGATCCTCTTGCTAATCCCAGTAAAACGCTCTCGGCTTGATCGTTTGATGTGTGAGCAAGTAAAAAATATTTTGGTTGGTGAGTATCAATAAATTGATTAAAGATTTGATAACGAGCCCGGCGAGCTGAGGCCTCTAATCCATCAGTAATTTTAACTTGTGCAATTGCTGATTCAATTTGGGTATAACCAATATCTTTAAGTTTAGAAATAGTTTGTGTAGTAATTTCTGCTGAACCTGGTTGTAACCCGTGATCAACAACAATTGGAATAACTTTAGTCCCGTTTGCTTCTAAAAAAAGTGCGAGCGCAAGCGCCATTGAATCAGCCCCACCAGAACACCCAAATAAAATTGTTTGTGAAGAATCACTAAGCCATGGCTTAACTGCTTTACGAATTTCCCAAAGCGAAGGCGTGCTGGCGGTACTCATACTGAGAAGATTAGACCCGACCCCCGTAAGGCAATAAACCCTTAACGCTGTAGATGCTTGAGTAGAGCAAACCTTTGTCTTTTGAGTTCGCCTCCCACATCATGCCGTCGCCTGCGTAGATGGATATATGGTGAATTGTGCTAACTGTTGGTTTGTAAGAGTAGAAAAGAAGGTCACCAGGAACCAAGTCTTTTAATGGCACACGCTTTGTTGAAACCCAATAAAGTGAGGAGTTAAGTCGATCCCAATTTGGCCAACCAAGACCGGCGTCACGGTATGCGGCGTAAACCAAACCAGAGCAGTCAAAAGTTGTCGGTCCTTCACTTCCCCATACATATCGCTTCTTTGCTAAAACCTGTTTTGATGCAAACTCGACTGCTGCTGCTCTCATTGCTTCAGTTGATCTAGTACTGCTTCTGCCGGTGAAGCCGGTATCTGGCCAAATCTTTGATTGATCAGGTGTTAGTGCAGCTCGGCCGGCGTTTGATTCTTCTAATAATGCAAGTTGGCGTTGTTGTTCAAGTGTGACACGAGTTTTTTGAGCAACAGCTAACTCTTTTGCTAATTTATTTTGAACAGCTTGTAATTTATCTACTTCTTCTTGCTGCATTGCTTCAGCAGCTTCAGCAGCTTTTTTTGCACTAGCAACTTTAATTGTGGCAGTAGCCTGTGCTTGCTTTGCAGTATCAGCTGCCTTTTGAGCAGAGGATGCAACTACCTCTGCAGATTTATATCGATCAAGAGCGGTTGAATTATTTTGGCCAACTGCATCTAATGCACTAAGTCGATCTGCTAAATCTTGTGGGCCATCTGCTTTTAGTAATGAATCTAGATCGGTAAAGCCACCGCCTGAGACATAAGCATTAGCCGCTAACTTTCCAATTGCCCGCTTTCCACTACTTACCGAGGCTTGCGCAACTTGTAAATGCTTCATTGCTAAATCTGCTTGTTTAGTTTTCATTTTCAATTCGTTTTGAGCTGATACATATAACTTATGTTTTGCAGTAGCAATTGCTGCAAGTTGTTTTAAAGTCTTTTTTGCCGAGTTTAATTTTGCCGCAGAGGCATCTGCTGCTGCCTTCTTTTCATCCTCGAGTTTTTTAGCGGCATCAATTTGTGCTTGAGTTGGTTTTGGTGGCGCTGCAATTGCGGCAGTGGGAACTAGAGTTAATATCAAAAATGCAGCTATTAATTTTTTAAGCATCAATTTGCCACATCTCGTTTTTTAAATAGAAATGCCACAATTGCTAATCCACCTAAGAGAAATGCATATGAGGTAAATAAGGCGTATTGATAGGAAATTCGGTCGGTGCCACCTTGGGCAACTATTGAAAGGAGTTGGCCTGGAAAGTAGCGATCGATATTTTTAACAAATGCAGATAACAAGCCTTCAAAAATTAAATTCCAAATTACTCCGATTGAAATTGCTGAAATAGGAGATCTGAACAGTAAGCCTAAAATCATTCCAAAAATTCCATAACCAATTGTTGCAATTAATACATTGATAAAGCCGTGCCAGACCGCAATTTTTGCATCAGAGGTTGACCAGGCTTGCGTTGAAATATCTTTTATACCTGCAAATAGATAGGAAAGTGCAATCCCAACAATTGCAGAAAATGCAACCATTACAATTGCAAACAACTTCATTGCCCCTAATTTGCCAGTCAAAATCTTCATCCGAGATGGCTGGCGGACTAGTAAATTGCGAAGCGTTCCATAGGTGTACTCCTGCGCTGTTTGGGCGGCAAAAACACAAAGTGCTACAACACCTAAAAGCCCAGCTGAGTTGCTAAAACTTAGTGAAATCCCAGTAGGTAATGAAAGTACATCTCTACCGATTCTTACGCCCCGCTCACCATTTCCTTCCGGAGAATCAACTAGTAAGAACAAAACAGATGTAATTAAACTAGTAACAAAAGCTACGGCAAGAAGTGTTGATACCGAAAGAGATGGCCGACGAAGTTTTGTTAATTCAGCTCTTAATACATTCCACATGATTACTCACCCGTCATTTCAAAGAAAGTCTCTTCTAGAGATGCTTTCACGGGAGTTAGTGACTCTAAAGTTATTCCAGCTTCAAATGCTGCTTTGTTTAATTTGGCAGAAAAATCTGATGTTCCAGTTACATGTACTGAGTTTTCTATAATTTTTGCCTCATGACCAGCAGCAGTTGCAATTTGTACAAGTTTATTTAAATCACTTATATTTTCCGGCTTTGCCACAATTACTGGTTGTTGTTTAGCAAGTAAGTCACTTGTCTTGCCAGAGAAAATAACCTTACCCAATCTAAGCATCACAAGATGATCGCTAATCATTTCGATTTCAGAAAGTAAATGAGAGGAGACGAATACTGTTGTGCCAGAGTCAGCTAACTTTCGAAGTAATGTTCTAATTTCATGGATTCCAGCCGGATCAAGGCCATTGGTTGGTTCATCTAAAACTAATAATTTTGGATTTGGTAATAATGCTGCCGCAATTCCTAATCTTTGTTTCATACCGAGTGAGTAAGTTTTATATTTTGAATCACTTCGGTCACCAAGGCCTACTAAATCAAGTAGCCCAGCAATCGAATCGGTTGCAAATCCACCAATTTTCGCTAATACATTTAAGTTTTGAAAACCAGTAAGTGCTGGATAAAAAGCTGGACCTTCAATCATGGCGCCAACTCGTGGTAAATATTTTTCAGGTTCAGTTATTGATTCACCTAATACATGACCACCACCAGTAGTTGGTGTGATTAAGCCAAGCAACATTCTGATGGTTGTAGTTTTGCCAGAGCCATTTGGTCCAACAAAACCACAAATACTTCCCATTGGTACCTCAAAGTTGGCATGAGAAAGCGCCATTCGATCGCCATATTTTTTTGATAAATCGGCAACATCAAGTGCAAGGGGGGAGGACATGGGAATAATTATCCCACTAAAAAGCGTAAAAACTACTTAAGCAATACACCAACCACTATTAAAAGTGAGTAAATGCTGAGAAAAACTATTGATGCTTGAAATAACTTACTGGCGTTGGGCTCAGTAGGCGACTTTGTTAGATTAATTAGTTGCAGATTCCAGGCCAGAACTAAAAGTATAGAAATAATTAAAATTAATGGTGACATCTTCGTATTTATAATTAGGGCAACCGAAGTGATTGACATTGCGATTGAGTGAAACCACATTTGCCTAATCACTGATTTCATGGGAGCCACTACTGGCAACATTGGAATGCCCGCTGCGGCGTAATCATCTTTATACCGAACAGCAAGAGCCCAAAAGTGTGGCGGGGTCCAAAAGAAAATTACCATAAAAAATAACCATGAAGCAGTGGTTAGTGAGTTAGTAACTGCAGCTTGACCAATTAAAACTGGCATGCAGCCAGCAATGCCGCCCCAAACAATATTTTGTGAGGTATTTCTTTTTAATGTGATTGTATAAATAAGAACATAAAAAATAATTGCAATAGCGGTAAGTAAGGTTGCAAGGGTGGTGGTAAAAACATAAAAAATTAACAATGAAAGAATTGAAATAAATAATGAAAATATTAAGCCATTCTTTTTTGAAATCTGCCCGGTTGCAATAGGTCGGTTTGCAGTTCGCTTCATTAACCGATCAGAGTCTGCTTCGATCACAATATTAAATGCATTGGCACCACCGGCAGCTAATGTTCCACCAAGTAAGCTCCAAAAAGTTACCGAAACACTTGGTATGCCTTCACTTGCAATAAATAATGCTGGAACTGTTGTGACAAGTAATAGTTCAACAACCCGAAGCTTCATTAAATCTATGTAATTCTTCATTAGTGAATAGAGCCTATCGCTGTTGCTAAAATTAACAATTGTTACTGGGTTGCAATAAATGGAATTGTTGTTGGGTCAGGTAATGGCAGCGGCGCGGTAGGCGGCTTAGTTATTGTGCCTAGCATTCGGTCAATAGCGCTGCGCGCTGCATTTTGAATCCTTTTTGTTCTTCCAACATGATCTGCAATCACCACAAACACATACTCTTTATCACCAGAGGTTGCAAAGCCGGCGAGCGAAACTGTGTGACGCGTTGAGCCGGTTTTAGCTTTAATTAAACCAACGGCTTGTGGCGCAGTTTCGTGATATCTGCCAACTAACGTTCCAGATTCACCACTTGTTGGTAACGCGTCATAGACCACTTTTAACCTTGGTTCACTTCTAATTTTTAGTAGTAACTGTGAAACTGTTACTGCAGAAATTCGATTACCGCCTGATATACCAGAGCCATCTTCTAAATGTAATCCGGTGGTATCAATCCCCATTTCACCTAACTTTTCATTCATCATTTTATTTAAACCAGTTTTGTTAAGTGGATAGCCATATTTTGAAGTTGCAAGCATGGCTAGTCGTTGGCTTAAAACATTATCACTATAAAGAAGTGCAAATTTAATCATCTTTGACAGCGGTGGCGAAACTACCTCAGTTACTTTTTCAGTTATAAGTGAGGTTGGATCAACATCTTTACTGATCGCTTTATACACAACTGAAGCCCTTCTTCCTAGGGCCTTTTTGCCATAGTAAATATCTGAACCATTTATTCCGTCATAAAGTAGAGTTATTTTCTTTAATTTTTTATCGGTTGCGAATGCTGCCTTAATTAAAGTTGGTGTGTATGCACGTTTGTTTGCATCTCGATATTTAGCATTAGATGTCATCCATGGATCATCATCTCCTAAAATTACAAACACGCCTTTCTTCTCAGTTTTAAATAGTGTGGTTGTGAAAATAGTGTCACTATCAAACGCCATTGCCACTGCTGTAGCGGAGGTTAATTTTAAAACCGAGGCGGGTGTGCGAAGCACAGCTGCACCACTCTCGTAGACAACCTCTTTTGTACTTCCATCTAATAAAATTATTCCCGGATCTGCTAAATACTTTGAGCTTAAGTAATTAAAAAATGGTTGTGGCAATGGTTCGGCTGCTGATGCTGGCTGTAAGTTAAATGTTAAAACAAGTAAAAGAAGAGCAGATATTTTTTTCATTAAACCTGCGCCCTTCGTTTAAATCTTCCTTGTGAAACTGCGGCTCCAAGAATTACTAATAGTGCACCTACTGGTTCATGCCAAACAATAACTTCGCCTAAGAATAGCCAACCAACAAAGACTGCAACAACTGGAGTTAGATAGGTCACTGAACTAGCGATGGAACTACCAGCGGCAGCAATAATCGAAAAGTTCCAAATATAAGCAAAGCCACTTCCTAAAATACCAAGGGCTAACATGGCAAAAATATTTGCTGGCCGATAGTTGTCTTGAGATATTCCATCATATAAATAAAAAGGTAACAAAGTAATTGCAGCCATTATTAATTGGGTAGTAGCAGCCGCCTCTGGCTTTAAACCAAGTGGGATAATGTTTCGCTTTGAGTATGGGAATGAAATTCCATAACAAGTCACTGCAATCAGCAATGCGATTACGCCAGTTAGTTGATTGTCACCAATTCCTTGCCAAATACCAAGAACTACCATTACACCTAGCCCGCCAATAATTAGTCCGTATACCTGCTCGGCTTTTAGTTTCTCTTCTCTAAATGCAATTAGCATCACAATTAATGTCGCAAGCGGAGTGGTGGCATTAATAATTCCAGCAAGAACAGATGTCACATGCAGCTCTGCATAAGCAAAAAGAATTCCAGGTGCCACATTTAATAACATTGCAACTATCCAAAGTTTGTACCAAGTGCTTTTTTCTTTTGGTAAATCGATTTTCATAAGTTTTACGACTATTAATAATGTAATAGCCCCTAATGCGCATCTAACAAAGGCGACCCCATAGGGCGTTAGGAACTCAAGGCCAAGTTTTATAAAAATAAAGGAACAACCCCAAACTAGGCCTAATGCAAGATAGGCAGGCAGCCATGATTTTCGCATCATCACTCCTTAGCCTTAAGGTTTACTTATGTCTGAATCAATTGTCGGTCCTGGTGAGTTTTACCAGGTGGTTGGCGTAGGCCCACACTCTAAACCATGGCCAACTGATAATCACTTTGATCCAGAGTTACTTGAGCAAGGTGATCGTAGAAATGTCTTAGATAAGTACAGGTATTGGAAGTTATCAGCAATTGTTGCCGATCTTGGTACCAAGCGACATGATCTACAAATTGCAATTGAGAATTGGCAGCATGATTTAAATATTGGCTCAATTGTTAGAACTGCAAATGCATTTAATGTTTCAGCTGTTCATATTGTCGGTAAACGTGATTGGAACCGAAGAGGCGCGATGGTTACTGATAGATATTTAACAGTTCACCATCATGCAACTGTTGCAGAGTTTAAAGCTTGGTGTGACAACGAAAATCTACCAATTATTGGAATTGATAATTTACCGGTATCTAAACAATTAGAAAGTACTGATTTACCTAAGAGATGCGTGATGTTATTTGGCCAAGAGGGTGCGGGTATGAGTGATGAAGGTGTTGCAATCTGCAAAGTAGTTTTAGCAATTTCTCAATATGGTTCAACTAGATCTATGAATGCATCTGCTGCTGGTGCGATCGCAATGTATGCCTGGGCAATGCAACATTTGAATCCAACTAACCACCCAAAAAAGTAATTACTTAATTAATCCTCATCAATTACTTCAACAACAGCGTCCAGGCGGCGGACAATCTCATCAGCCTCCATGTCTCGATCTAATTTGCGAAGCGTGATTGCGATCTTGCGTTCAATATCAATAATAAATTCAAAATCTTTAAACTCAGATTCAGTCACATTCTCTAATACATTTTCAAGGGTCATAAGAGCCTCTTCAAATTGACCAGATGCAATTTGTGCTTTGCCTAACTCAAATGAAGAGTAGGTCTCACGGCGATGATCATGAGCGGTCACAAATACATCTAATGATTTTTGAGCAGAGATTAACGCACCTTCCGCATCCCCTAACTCAGTTAGGCAGTGAGCAATCTTTTGATCACACCTTGCCACATTGATAACCTCTTTTAACTTCTTAAATAATGCCCGTGATTCTTTAAATGCCTCAAGTGATTTCTCATAATTTTTTATTTCTCGGTATGCGCAACCAATTAGGTGTAAATCATTAGCTGCCCCAGAATCATTGCCATCTATTAAATGCTCTTGCACACACTCATTCATGCACTCAATAGTTTTTTCATACTCCTTGGAGTTAAACCACCACTCACCTAAGGTGCAGGCAAGTTCAATTGCTATTGGTGATTTAGTTTCGCGAAGCAGATCTACTGCTTTGCTCATTGCATTTGCGGCTTCATTCATCCGCTTTAATTGATTTAAGTTATAACCAATTGCTGAATACGCCTGGGCTAATCCTTCTGCTGGAGCTACTGCTCCTAAATCTGAATAAATATCTCTTGCAGTTTCAGCAAGTGCTAATGCTTCATCATATTGACCACGGGCATATATCCGCGCGCTTAATTCATAATATGTATTTGCTCGATCTAAACCATCAACTTCAGGAATTCGCTCCCAAAGCATCTCTTCAGTAATTATTTCTTCTGAACTGAAATCATCATCTTCAGACAAATTAGCTCCTGTTGGTTTAATCTGTTTGGGAAGTAATACAACCCTAGCAATTAAGGCTGATAGATGAGTGTGAATATGCCCATATAGGTCAGGGGCGGGTTTGGTTGAGCGTGGGCGAGTAAGGCAAACCTGAGTATAATTTCCACACGTGCGTTTCATAAATAACCCAAGCCACGATCTGACCTATGACGATGTATTCATGGTCCCTTCTTATTCAGAGTTATCTAGCCGGATGGATGTTGATCTAACCGCATTTGATAAAACTGGCACCACAATTCCATTAGTAGTAGCAAACATGACTGCAATTAGTGGGCGCCGAATGGCAGAAACAGTTGCTCGTCGGGGCGGTATGGCAGTTATCCCACAAGATATTCCAATTGAAATTGTTGCCGATGTAATTAGCTGGGTTAAATCACGCCACATAATTTTTGATACTCCAGTAACGCTAAATCCAAATGAAACCGTAGCTGATGCAATTGATTTAATTACCAAACGAAGCCACGGTGCATTAATTGTGGTTGAAAATGAGATGCCAGTCGGAATTGTTACTGAGGCTGATTGTGAAAATGTTGACCGCTTTACTCAGTTAAACAAGATCATGTCAAAGGATTTAGTTAGTTTGAAAGATGATGTAACTCCTAAAGAGGCATTTGAATATCTAACTGAACAACGCAGACGTCTTGCCCCAGTAATAAATAAGAGTGGCAAGTTAGTTGGGATTATCACTCGCACCGGCGCACTTCGAGCAACGATGTATCAACCAGCGGTTGATGCAAATGGAAAGTTAAAGGTTGCAGCAGCTGTTGGTATTAATGGCGATGTGGCTAGCAAAGCTAAGCAATTATTGGCAGCAGGGGCAGATGTATTAGTAGTTGATACCGCTCACGGACATCAAAAGAAGATGGTTGAAGCGTTAAAAACAATTAGAGCATTAAATCCATCAGTACCAATTGTTGCTGGCAACGTTGTCACCGCTGCTGGTACAAAAGAATTAATTGAAGCCGGTGCAGACATTATTAAAGTTGGTGTAGGCCCTGGTGCGATGTGTACAACCCGTATGCAAACTGGTGTTGGACGTCCACAATTTTCTGCCGTTCTTGAATGCGCAGCAGAGGCTAAGAAACATGGCAAAACTATCTGGGCAGATGGTGGCGTTCGCCATCCAAGAGATGTTGCGCTTGCGCTTGCTGCAGGTGCAGCCCAAGTAATGATCGGTTCATGGTTTGCTGGTACTTACGAATCCCCTAGTGATCTTAGAAAAGATTCTGATGGCCGTTTATATAAAGAGTCGTTTGGTATGGCATCTGCTCGCGCTGTAGCAGCACGAACCGCAAGTGAGGATGCATTTGATCGCGCCCGTAAATCCTTGTTTGAAGAGGGGATCTCAAGCTCTCGGATGTATATAAATCCAGCACGTCCTGGCGTTGAAGATTTAATTGATGAAATCATTGCAGGCCTTCGTTCATCTTGCACATACAGCGGTGCTAAAAACTTAATTGAGTTTAATGAAAAAGCAGTTATTGGAATCCAATCAGCTGCCGGCTATGCCGAAGGCAGACCGCTATTTACCTCTTGGAAAAATTAAACTTCTTCTTTTTTAATCTTTTTTCTAGATAAAACAATATGTCCAGTGAAACCAATTATTAGGGCTGCAATAACTCCAAGGTTTGCGTAAGCCCAACTTCCGCTTCGCCCACCAATTGGTCCTAGTAAATATCCCTGCCAAGATAACCAAGAGGCTAATGAGTTAGTTACCAATCCCCAGCCAATTACTGCACCGAGTGCAACTAATCCAATTGATCTAAAGTTATATGCGCCATATCTACCATTTGAACCAAATAACTCTTTTGCACTATAACTTTTTCGCATTAATACATCGGCTACAAACAAACCTGACCATGCAGCGATTGGAACACCTAAGGTAATTAAAAATCCTTGAAATGGCACAAAGAAATCAGACGCAAACCAGACTAAATAAACTGTACCGGCGGTCATGATTACGCCATCAATACTGGCGGCAACATGTCTTTTAACTGGTAAGCCAATTGAAACCAAAGTAAGTCCAGATGAGTAAAGATCTAAAATTGCTCCACCAATTAGCCCTAAGACTGCAACTAACGCAAAGGGAATTAAGTACCAGGTCGGAAGCAATGTGGTTAAGGCCCCAATTGGATCACTCGCCACCTGATCATTTAACTCTTTACTAGAGCCAGCAAGGAGTGCGCCATAAATTACTAAAATTATTGGAACAATTGATGCACCAAAAACTGTCCAGCCAACTACCGCTTTGCCAGAAACTTTTCTTGGTAAATATCTAGAGTAATCTGCTGCGCAATTTACCCAGCCAAGCCCTAAGCCGGTAACACCAAATATTAAGGCGCCAATAAACCCTTGAGCGCTTCCACTAGGAATTGAGTTAACGGAAGACCAATTTATTTGATCAATTGTTAGAGCAATATAACCTGCAGTTAATATTAAGGTAGCGATTGTTAAATAAACTTGTAATTTCATAATTACTTTAAACCCAAGCACGCCGCCAATAATTGTTAAGCCGCCAGCAAGTAAAAATCCTAAAACTCTAGATAAATTAACATCAAGGTGGCCAACTCTAGTAAATACTGTTTCAGTAGCTAAGGTTGCGAGGGAGACTAAAACTGTTTCCCAACCAACAAATATTAAGTATGAAAGAAGTCCGGGAACAATATTTCCTTTAACGCCAAAGGCAGCTCTAGATAAGGTCATGGTTGGCGCATTAGCGCGCTTACCAGCAAGAGATGAAATTCCTACTAAAAAGAAACTACTAAGTGTCCCAATTACAGCAGCAAAGGTTGCTTGCCAAAATGAAATACCAAACCCTAAGAAAAATGAACCGTATGAAAGTGCTAGAAATGAAACATTCGCTGCAGCCCACGGCCAAAATAATGATCTGGCTGAACCTTTGCGCTCTGACTCATTAATAAAGTTAATTCCATTTAACTCTATATTGCTAGAAATATTTGCCATAAGAAATATTAACTTTAAATATTATTACCGAGGACGTTTGCGACGCTCATGTGGACGCGGACGAGATTTTTTCTTTTTACCGCCGCCTCTAGATCTTGAACCTCTATACCCACCAGACCTACCATCACCTTCACTTTTAGCGCCTTGCGCGCTAACAATTGGAATTCCGGATGGTTCTGCTGCTCCAGTTACCTTTATTAAATTAGCGTCAAGTGGTCTAACTGTTGATTCATTTAATTTCACACCAGCTCTTGCTGCTAAGCCGTGCACACCTTTTCTTTGCTTATGCGTGGCGAGTGTTACAACTGTGCCAACTGCGCCAGCTCTGGCAGTTCTACCAGCTCTGTGTAAATAATCTTTATGGTTCTCAGGTGCATCAACATGTACAACTAACGAAACGTCATCAACATGTATGCCACGGGCTGCAACATCAGTTGCTACTAATGCATTTGTGTGGCCTGCTTTAAAAGCTTCTAAAACTCTAGAACGCTGTGCTTGAGTCTTGCCGCCATGTAGTGCGCCAACTGCAACGCCGACTTCATTCATCTTCTTAGTTAATTTATCTGCGCCGTGTTTTGTTCTAACAAAGAAAATACTTTTTCCTTTTCTGGCGGCAATTTGTGATGTGATTAAATCTTTATGTGCTTGTTCCATAATTAAAACATGGTGAGTCATATTGCCAGCAGTTGATTTCTCATTTGCTAGTGAGTGGGTTACTGGATTTTTCAAATACTTTTTAACAAGTGAGTCAACATCTTTATCTAATGTGGCACTAAATAACATACGTTGTCCGTCAGGCTTAGTTTGATCAAGAATTTTTTTCACATCTGGTAAAAATCCCATATCGGCCATCTGGTCGGCTTCATCTAAAACTGTTATTGAAATATCATCTAATCGGATATGTTTCTTTTGAATTAAATCAATTAACCGTCCAGGGGTGGCAACCACAATTGGTACACCTCTTTTTAATGCTTGAATTTGTTTTGAATATGAAAGTCCACCAGCAACAACTTGTGAGTTCAAATTAACGGTTCTAGACAATGGCGCGATTACATCGCTGATCTGCATTGCCAGCTCTCTAGTTGGTGATAAAACTAAAGCAAGTGGCTTCATCGGGGCTGCTGTTTTCCCGGCTAGCCGGGTCATAAGCGCTAGACCAAAAGCTAAGGTTTTACCGGAACCGGTTTGGCCTCTACCTAAAATGTCTTTGCCAGCGATTGCATCAGGCAACGTAGCTTTTTGAATTGGGAATGGCTTCTCAATGCCTGCAGTATGAAGCGCTTTGATCAGCGCAGGATTAACACCTAAATCTTTAAATGACATAAATCAACCTAACAAGACATGATGCGCGTCTTGGTGGTGATTAGAGATTAAGACTCGCAAGGCGCTTACAAGGTGTAAGCACATGGGAAATTACTGACTTAAGTTTACCGTACTTTTTATTTTAAAATTACCAACTATTAATCAAGCCTAATTTTTGTATTGTTTACAGTTAATTCAACGGCAACAATCCCTTTATCTCCATCATTTAACTCTGGCTTTACCCACTCAATTTCAACATCTTTTAGCCCTGATTCGATCTCGGCTTTAAACCATGAATCAGCAAGTTTTTCATCATCAGCAATAATTATCTTTGATATTTTCGCGACTGAATTCCCATCCTTTGATGGATGATTCTCAGTTAGCCATTGAATAAAGAATGGTAACTCTCCAGCGCCAACAATCTCTTTCACGCCAATTTGCTTCCATTTTAATTCACTGCCATCAGGTCTAGTTCTATAACCATCTGCAGCTTTTCTACCAAACTTTTCCTCAACCTTGCTTAATTCATTAGAACTAAATACCCAAGTTAACCAACCGCCACCTGCTTCAGCTTTTTTCTTAACTGCTTGACCAAATGGAGTTGCATCAGTTGCTGGATGATCTAGTGGACAAACAACTTCAATATATTGTCCATTTAATAACGGAGCTGTGAAATTGCGTGTGCCAAATTTAGGATGAATACCGCCATCAATAAATGCAGTGCTAATTTGTGAACCAATTCGATTAACTACATCAGAGATCTGGTCATGGGAGGCAACATATGAAACATGGTCAAGACGCATGAGAGTATTTTGCCTTACCTTTGTGGGTGCTAATTACCATTTTCTTAACGCAGCTCACACATTAGGGCTTCAATTAGTAGCAAAGGGGCGGCATTTTGTGCCAAATTCCGCCTTGTTTTCAAAATTGCTTCAATCTTCTTAAGTGTCCGCTCTGGACCCTCATTAGCTGCAAGCTTGCTAATTTCAGATTTTAGATCTTCGTTAATAAGTGAATCACCAGATCCAGATTGAACAAGTAAAACATCTCTATATAAAGTTGAAAGATCTAATAAAGCCCGGTCAAGATAATCTCTTACCATCCGAGTAGAGCGAGATTTTTGCTCCTTTTCTAACTCCTTAACAGCCTTTGACCCACCAGCAGCTAATTTTGATCCGCTGCCGCCCCATGCTTCTTTTAGCTTTGAAATTTCTAACTCATCTTTTGCTTCTGAGTCAGCAAGTGCATCAGCCTTTGCTGCCTCTACTAAATTCTGCGCAGCTTTAAAAGCGGTTGCAATATCTTTAATTGTGAATGGTAATTTCATAATGTTTTTTCGGTTTTCTTTTGCATTTGTATCCGTAGCTAATCGCCGGGCCCGGCCAATATGACCACCAGAGGCTTTAGCGACAAATTCAGCAGTTGATGCATCTATTGAATCTCGCTCCATTAATAATTTAGTAATTGCCTTGGTAGATGGTGTGCGCAGTGAAAGATGGCGACAGCGTGATCTAATTGTGGGTAGCACATCGGTAAGAGTTGGTGCGCAAAGTAACCAAACAGTTCTAAGTCCTGGCTCTTCAACTACCTTAAGTAATGCGTTCGCGGCTGAATCGGTTAAACGATCTGCATCTTCAATTACTACCACCCGCCAAGCTGCAACTGATGGTGCCCATGATGCCCTGCTAATTAAATCTCTTATCTCATCTATTTTTATTGATAGGCCTTCAGTTTTAATCAATTCAACATCAGCATGTGAACCAGTAATTGTTGACATGCAATCAACACACTTACTACAGCCACTATCTTTGCAAACTAAGGCGGCGGCAAAAGCTACTGCAGCATTTGATCTGCCAGAGCCTGGCGGGCCAGTAAATAACCAAGCATGAGTCATCGCTTGAGTTTGATCACTCTCATTCTTCGATGATTTAACTGCTTCTTGTAAAACTTTAACAACTTCACCTTGATCAATTAGTGAATTAAAAACACTCATTGCTGCTTCTGATTTCTTTTAAGCGCCTTAATTGTTAAGACTCGCTCAGAAATTACTTGGTGGATTTGCTCAATACTTAAAGATGCATCAACTATTAAAAATCTTTCTGGATCTTGGTGGGCAAGATTTAGATACTCTTGACGCACTCTTTCATGAAAAGCCAATGGCTCACTTTCAAGTCGATCAGTTGATTGCAATCTACCCAAACCAATTTCAGCTGGTAAATCCATAATCACAGTCAGGGTTGGCATTAAAGATTCAGTTGCCCACCTTGAAATTCGCGCAACCTCAGTTGGAAGTAAAACTCTGCCAGCTCCTTGATATGCGATTGAAGAGTCAAAGTAGCGATCAGAAATTACTATCTCACCTTTTTGAAGTGCTGGTCTAATTGTTGAGTAAACATGGTGCGCTCTATCTGCGGCATACATAAGCGCTTCAGCACGTGGTGAGATCGCGCCGGTTTTATTATCTAACAAAATATCTCGTAATTGATCACCTAACGTAGTGCCACCTGGTTCGCGAGTTAATAAAACTGTTTCATTATTTTTTTCAAGTAACTCTTTTAATAATTTAGTTTGAGTTGATTTACCAGAGCCTTCGCCGCCTTCAAAAGTAATAAAAACGCCGGTAGTTACCTGTCCAGTAATAGCTCCTAGTTCGCCACGAAATGCTGATCTAATATCGCTCAATAATGAAACATTTGGCCGATCTCGCATCTGCAGATAAGAAAGAACTCCAACAATCACCGCAATAACTCCGGCAAAAAACATAGTAAATGCTGCTCCGTTATATGTAACCGTTGTACTTCTAAACGAGTAGGTATGACGGCCAATTGCAGCTGCTATTAACGGTGCAACGGCAAGAACTAAAACTAGTGAAACTCTGATGAGCGATTGCATGAAGGCAAATGTGCGCCCGCGTACCTCATCCTCAACCTCCATACCAAGCATGGTGAAACCAGTTACCCAAGAGATTCCCGCAAAAATACCCAAGATGATGGTGATAAAGATTGCCAATACAAGGTTTAAAACTAAAGACAGGGTTACTAAAAATAAACCTGAAACAGTAAGTGAGATACCAAATAATCTTCTTCTAGAAAATTGGGCAAATACCTTTGGCCCAAATGAAATTCCTAATGCAAGACCGAAAAATACTGCGCCAAATAAAATACCGTAAGCAGCTTCACCGGCTTGTAAATCATCAACAAATGTACGAGCTAAGCCAATTACCGCACCTGCAGCAAAAAATGCGCCCAACATTCCAAAAATTAAGCCCCTAATTACTTTGGACTCTTTAATGAATTCAAAGCCATCCCATAGAGATTTTCCAAGTGATAACTGATTTAGTTTATTTCCAGGCCCAGCAGGAATTTCTTTTAAGCGCCAAACTGTATAAGCACAAAATGCAAAACTAATTGCGTTTACATAAAGTGCTAAGTCAGCAGCTGAAGATGGGGTGGTATTTCCAATTACTGAGTTAATTGCGCCAGTAAAAAGAGCTAGGAGTGAGAATATGATTGCGGCAATCGGCGCTGTGCCATAGGCCGCTAACAATGAAACTTGGTTAGCACTTTCTAACTTTAATTTTGGTACCAGATTTGGAACAGATGCCTCTTTGGCTGGTGACCAGAATAAGGTAACAATCTCAACCAGAACTGATGCGGTGTATAGCCAGAAGTAATTGCCAACAATTGGTATTGAAAGATAAAGTGAAAATCTTAAGATGTCACAGATAATCATTAATTTTCTTCGATCAAATCGGTCTGCAATTACGCCAGCAAATGGCCCAAGAATTACTGCTGGAAGTAATCTGACAATAAATACGCCAGCGATCGCAAAGTTTGCCTTTGCATAATCACCACCAGCTAATTGCTGGGCAAGCGCAGTTGATGCAAGTAGCCCTAACCAATCACCAAAAGATGAGAATGCCATTGCTTGCCAAAGTTTTCTAAATGCTGGAATTGCCAAAACACTTCTGGATTCAGATTGCGCGGGGGCCGCTGGAAATGGCAGTGACATGTTGTAAGTCTACTTGCGCCTAATGACGTTTACTTTGGTGCATTTCCGACACCAGTAGCAGCTTTTTTAGCCCGCTTTTTTGCACCAGCACCTTTAACTGTTTTCTCAGTCAGGGTAGGCGCACTTTTTTTAGCCCGCTTACCTTTCTTCTTTGAACCGCCAGGATTTTCAATCTCCCAAGCACGACGTCCTGCTAATAATTCAAGTGCCCGCTCTAATGTTAATAGCTCAACTGCATCTCCTCTTCGCAAGGTTGCATTTGTTTCGCCATCAGTAACATAAACACCAAATCTGCCATCTTTAACAATTACTTCGCGTTCTGTTTGTGGATCTTTACCTAACTCTTTAAGTGGTGGCTTTGCCACACCGCGTCTTCTAACCTTAGGTTGTTTATAAATCTCAATTGCTTCTTCTAAGCCAATTGAAAATAATTGATCCTCACTTGTTAGGGTGCGTGAATCTGCGCCGTGCTTCATATAAGGACCGTATCTACCATTTTGCACAGTAATAATTTCATCTTGATATGAACCTAAAGATCTTGGTAGAGATAGCAAACGAAGTGCATCTGATAGATCAACAGTGTCTAATGACATTGTTGAAAGCAAAGATGCAGTCTTTGGTTTTGGTGCATCCTTCTTTTTTCTTTTCTTTTTAGCACCTTCTTCAACAATTTCTACTGGAAATACTTCAGTGATGTAGGCACCGAAGCGTCCAGATTTAGCAATAACCTCTAAGCCGGTCCCGGGATCAGTTCCTAACTTTCGCTCTCCCGATGGTTTAGCAAGTAGTTCAATTGCAATAGGTAGTGTTAATTCATCAGGTGCCATCTGTTCTGGAATATTTGCAAACTTACGATCATCACCTTGGCCCTGTTGCAGATATGCACCAAATCTGCCAACTCTGATCTCAATATCTTCACCCATCTTCATGGTGTTAATTGCTTGCGCATCAATTGCGCCAAGATCTGCTGCAAGATCTGCTAAGCCAGGATTGTTATCGGTGCCGTAGAAAAACTTAGTAAGCCAAGCAACTCTTTCCTCTTCACCATTTGCGATTCGATCTAAATCCTCCTCCATTGAGGCGGTGAATTCGTAATCAATTAACTTTGTGAAGTGCTGCTCAAGTAAGCCGGTAACTGAGAAAGCAAGAAATGTTGGAACTAATGCTCTGCCTCGTTTAGCAACATAACCTCGATCTTGAATTGTCTGCATAATTGACGCAAATGTTGAGGGACGTCCAATACCTAACTCTTCTAGTTTTTTAACCAATGTTGGTTCGGTATATCTGGCTGGTGGCTTTGTTTCATGCCCCTCGCAGCTGTATTCACTAACCTCAATTTTTTCACCAACACTCATTGCTGGTAATCGGCGATCAACCTCTTCAACATCTGCTTTTTCTTCCACAATATCTTCATACGCAGCTAAGAAGCCAGCAAATACAACTACCGAACCATTTGCGCGAAATATTGCATCACTGCCGGTTTTGGTTTTAACATCAAAATCAACTCGCATCTGTTGTTTTTTTGCATCTGACATTTGGGATGCAATAGTGCGTTTCCAAATTAAATCATAAAGTGCAAACTCATCACGAGATAACTCAGGTGCTAACTCACCTGGTGTTCTAAAAGATTCACCGGCTGGCCTAATTGCTTCGTGTGCTTCTTGTGCATTTTTTGTTTTACCTTCATAAACTCTTGGCGTAGCTGGTACAAACTCTTTGCCATACAAAGCTTGCGCAGATGATCTTGCAGCAGCAATTGAGGAAGAAGAAAGTGTTACTGAATCAGTACGCATATAGGTGATGTAACCATTTTCGTAAAGACGTTGGGCAATTCGCATAGTCAATTGCGCACCCCAACCAAGACGAGACCCGGCATCTTGTTGCATTGTTGAAGTAGTAAATGGTGCCTTAGGTCGCTCGGTTCTAGGAGATTCCTCTAATGATTTAACAATTAAAGATTGACCATTAAGTGATTGAACTAATTCACGAGCTGCAGCCTCATCAAGTAATAAAATATTTGTCGCAGATTTTTCTTTTATGCCACCATTTGAATCAAAATCATTTGTGGCCGCAACTCTTTTGCCATCTAGTGATAATAATCTTGCGCTAAAACCTGGTAAACACGCTGCTGCTAAATCCCACCAACCAGAGGAAATAAATGCCATTCGCTCACGCTCGCGTTCAACAATTAATCTGGTAGCAACTGACTGAACGCGTCCGGCTGAAATTCTGGGCATAACTTTTTTCCATAAAACTGGGGAAAGGCGGTAGCCGTAAAGACGATCTAAAACTCGTCTGGTCTCTTGGGCATCAACTAATCGATAATCTAAATCGCGAGTTTCCTTTGCGGCCTTTTGAATTGCATCTTTTGTGATCTCATGAAAAACCATTCGGCGAATTGGAATCTTTGGCCGTAATACTTCAATTAAGTGCCAAGCAATTGCTTCACCCTCGCGGTCTTCATCTGTTGCCAGAATTAATTCATCAGCATCTTTCATTAATTCTTTTAACTCAGCCACTTTAGATTTTTTATCTGGATTAACTACATATAAAGGTGCGAACTCCTCTTCAATATTTACACCTTCTTTTGCCCAAGCAAATTTCTTAAACTCTTTTGGAATATCAGCAGCTCGTTGTGGTAAATCGCGGATGTGACCAACGGAGGCTTCCACCACATACTCATCCCCTAAAAAGGAGCCAATTTTGCGCGCCTTTGCCGGGGACTCAACAATTACTAACTTTGTGCCCAAAGTATTTCCTTCTTTTAAATGGGGAAGTTAAAGCTGTTAGACGATTACAGTTGCACGCCTGCGATTTCGCACAAGTGCAAAAATAATCGCAAGTGTTGCAAGAAGTGAAATAATCATATTTATTTGACCATTATCATCTAAAGTAAAGCCGACAATTGCTGGCGTTATCAACAAGCCAACTAAGTTCATTACCTTAATTAACGGGTTAATTGCAGGGCCAGCGGTATCTTTAAATGGATCACCAACGGTGTCACCAACCACAGTTGCTTTGTGTGCTTCAGATCCCTTGCCGCCGTACTTGCCATCTTCAATCATCTTCTTAGCGTTATCCCACGCACCACCTGAGTTAGATAAGAAAACCGCCATCAGTGTGCCGGTACCAATAGCACCAGCCAGGTATGCGCCAAGTGCGCCAACACCTAAACCAAAACCAACTGCGATTGGTGCCATCACTGCAAGTAATCCTGGAGTTGCAAGTTCGCGGAGTGAGTCACGGGTACAGATATCAACTACCCGGCCGTACTCAGGCTTTACCTTGCCAGTCATAATTCCTGGATACTTCTTAAATTGTGCGCGAACTTCAACTACTACTGCAATCGCAGCTCTTGATACTGCATTAATTGCAAGACCTGAGAACATAAAGACCACAGCTGCGCCAATTATTAATCCAACTAAGTTTCTTGGATCTGCAACATCTAATACGCCTTGTAGTGAAAGTACTTGATCTTTAACTACCAAACCTTTTTCTAATACTGAGTTTTTAATTGCATCAGTAAATGCACCAAACAACGCAGTTGCAGCTAAGACCGCAGTAGCAATTGCAATACCTTTTGTAATTGCTTTGGTGGTATTACCAACTGCATCTAGTGATGTCAGGATCTTTGCGCCTTCACCCTTAACATCTCCGCTCATCTCTGCAATTCCTTGTGCGTTATCTGAGATTGGACCAAATGTATCCATCGCAACAATTACGCCAACTGTGGTTAGTAATCCAGTTCCAGCAAGTGCTACCGCAAATAGTGATAGAACAATTGAGCCGCCTCCTAATAAGAACGCACCAAATACTGCTGCGGCAATTAACAACGCTGAGTAAACAGCTGATTCAAAACCAACTGAGATACCAGCCAGAATTACTGTTGCTGCTCCCGTCTTTGAAGATGATGCAACATCATTTACTGGGCGCTTTCCAACCTCAGTAAAGAAGCCAGTAAGTATTTGAATAGCAGCAGCTAGGGCAATACCAATTAATACTGCGCCATATGCCAAAACTCTTGGATTTACATCTACCGCTTGTGCTTCAGGAGTAAGACCTGACATGTTAAGTAGTGAGTTTGGTAGATAGGTAAAGGTGGCAAAACCAACTAGAACGGCGCTGATAATTGCGCTTGTGAAAAATGAACGATTAATTGCATTCATTGCGGTCTTATCGGTTGGACGCAATTTGGTTAAGAAAATTCCAAGGATTGCAGTAATAATTCCTATTGCTGGAACAATTAATGGATAAATAAGTCCGGCATCACCAAATCCAGCTTTTCCAAGAATTAATGCTGCCACCAGAGTTACTGCATATGACTCAAATAGATCTGCTGCCATACCAGCACAGTCGCCAACGTTGTCACCAACGTTGTCGGCAATAGTTGCCGCATTTCTTGGGTCATCCTCAGGAATTCCCTTTTCAACTTTACCAACTAAATCTGCACCAACATCTGCAGCCTTTGTAAAGATACCGCCACCAACTCGCATAAACATCGCAAGCATTGCAGCACCAAAACCAAAACCTTCTAATACTGATGGCGCATCCTCTTTATAAATAATTACAACTAATGAAGCACCAAGTAAGCCAAGTCCAACCGTGGTCATACCAACTACACCGCCGGTGCGAAATGCGATTTGAACTGCTTTTTCTGCTGACTTCTTTCTGGCGGCCTCTGCCACACGAACATTTGCTCTTACTGCTAGCCACATTCCGTTGTAACCAACTAATGCTGAAAAGCCTGCGCCAACTAAGAAGAATATTGAACGACCTATTCTGATTTCAGTTTCACCAGGCAGAGCAAATAAAAGTACAAAAACAATTGCTACGAAAACTGAGAGTGTTCTAAATTGCCGAGAAAGATAAGCAGCTGCGCCCTCTTGTACGGCGGCGGCGATCTCCTGCATTTTTGCAGTTCCTACTCCTTGAGCTAATACCTGTGCCCGTAATGCGTAGGCGATGGCGAGAGCCAATAATGAAATACCTAAAATTGCATATACGTAGTTGAGGTTGCTTCCACTTACTTGGACAAGATTCAATGAACTCTCCTTGGATAGGGCTCGGCTGTGAGCACAAAACTTACGACGGCCGAGTTTACGCATACCCTCAACCCTTTTTACAAATAAATAGGTATGCCGTGGATAAATCACGCTCATTTTCCACATCTCGGGCAGATACCCTGACCCCAAGATGAATCTCTTTGATGCCAACTCGATAGTGACTGATCTCGGCTTGATTGGGATCTTGTTAATTTTATTTGCTGAAACTGGATTGCTAATTGGCTTAGCTTTTCCAGGTGATTCACTTTTATTTATTGCAGGTATCGCAGCCTCTGCAACTGGGGCGGCATTATTAAATGGAAATCAACTTCCAACATTAGAACTATTTATATTGGCACCAATTGCCGCCATTACTGGATCCTTTGTGGGTAGATGGTTTGGTGAAAAGTATGGGCGGAAACTATTTGATCGACCTGATGGAAGATTTTTTACTCAAGCAAGAGTTGTCCAAACTGAAAAGTGGCTAGCTAAATACGGGATTGGTAAAGCATTGCTGCTGGCAAGGTTTATTCCCTTTGTAAGAACTTTAATTAATCCAGTAGTTGGAATTATTGGAATACCAACTAAAGTATTTATTTTCTGGAATATTTTAGGAGCAATTGTTTGGACTGATGGAATCTTGCTTCTTGGTTACCTGCTCGGTGAAAAAATTGAAGGATCGATTGATAAATATCTTTTACCGATTATTGGATTAATTATTGCGCTGAGTTTATTGCCGATATTATTTGAATTTTATCGCGAACGTAAACGAAAGAAACTATAAGCCTAGATCTGCTAATTGATAAGCAGCTCGATATTCAAAGCCAGCCTCTTTTACTTTAGGAGCAGCTCCTCTTTCAACAATAACTGCAACCGCAACCACAATTGCACCTGCTTCTTTAAGTGCTTCAACTGCAGTTAAAACTGAACCGCCAGTAGTTGAAGTATCTTCCACCGCCAATACTTTTCTTCCCTTAACATCTGGTCCTTCAATTCTTCGTTGCAAGCCATGTGCTTTCTCAGCTTTTCTAACTACAAATGAATCTAGTTTGCGGCCAGTTTTTGCAGCAACATGCATCATGGCAGTTGCAACTGGATCAGCACCTAGTGTTAATCCGCCGACGGCATCAAAATCTAAATCTTTAGTAAGTTCCAACATAACCTCACCGACAAGTGGTGCGGCTACCGCATCAAGTGTCACCCGCCTTAAATCAACATAATAATCAGCCTCTTTGCCGGAGGATAAAATAACTTTGCCATGAACTACCGCTTTGTTTAATATTTCACTTTTTAGTTCATCTTTTGCTGACATGTGGGTGAGCCTATCTTCAATTGTTCTTAGTTTTTTGGATAAACAACAACAGTTTGTTCAGCACGTCTAACCAATGATTTAGGTGGATTTGCCTCGATTAATGCATCTACTTCGGTGCGAAGCTTTGCAACCTCAAGTGCCATGTTTGCTACTGCTTCTTCCAATTGCATAATCCGGGCAATACCGGCCAGGTTTATTCCTTCGCCAACTAATCTTTGAACATTTCGCAATTTCACAATATCTATTAATGAATATCTGCGGTTCTTGCCAACTGTCCTATTAGGTGAAACCAAACCAAGGCGATCATATTGACGCAAAGTTTGGGGATGTAATCCAGATAATTGGGAAGCAACTGAAATAACATAAACTGCTTCGTCCTCTGGAATTTTATTTTCCTCGCTCATAATTTTGCCTTGCTTAATAACTCAGCCCTTGGGTCAAAATCTTTTGTTGCACTTGCAAACTCTTCTACCGCTTTTTTAGCTGCGCCATCAACTCGTTGTGGGATTCTTACATCTAGCGTGATCATTAAATCTCCGGCTGCTAAACCTTTTTTTACTCCACGCCCCTTAACTCTAAGAGTTCGTCCTGATGGTGTGCCTGGTGCGATACGAACTGTTACCTCATCGCCATCTAATGTTGGAACAGAGATATCAGCACCTAACGCCGCTTCAGCAAATGTAATTGGCAGTGTTAAATGAATGTTCTCATCTTTGCGAGAAAAAATTGGATGTGGTGTTACATGCACCAAAACATATAGATCACCGGCACCTGCTGCACCCGATGCACCCCGGCCTTTAATTTTTATCTTGGCGCCATCTTTAATTCCAGCTGGTACGCGGGTAGTAATACTTGTTGGGGTAGAACCTTGTGGTGATAACCGTAAATTTAATTCAGTACCAAAAATAGATTCTTTAAATCCAATTGCTGCTTCTGTTTGTAAATCAGCACCGTGACGTTGACGCGCACCACCAAATAAAGTTGAAAAAATATCTCCACCTGGACCAAATAGATCGCTGAAATCGCCGCCGTTAAACCCTTGACCGCCACCGTTAAAGTTTGGTGGCATACGTCCTGACTTAAAAGCTTCTCTAGCATCGTCGTATTCGCGACGTTTTTTATTATCGCTTAATATGTCATAAGCCTCAGAGACAGCTTTAAATCTATCCTCTAATTTTTTATCACCCTTAGTTTTATCAGGGTGCAGCTCTCTAGCTAGTTTGCGGTACTGCTTTTTTATTGCTGCGCTATCGGCACTTTTAGCAACGCCAAGGATTTGGTAGTAATCCTTTTCATATAAATCCTTAGCGGCCATTGAAATTGCTGCCTTTTAAGCAGTTGCCTCTGGGTCGGTAACTGCAACCCGAGCTGGTCTAATCACTCGATCTTTAAACTTATAGCCGGGTTGCAAAATCTTTGATGCAGTTGGCTCGGTAACATCCTTTGAAGTCTCATGCATTAACGCTTCATGAATCTCTGGATTAAAGGCAACAGGTGCGTCGGCAAATTTAGTTAGCCCAAGTTTTTCAACAATTGCATTAATACGATCAGCAACCGCTTTAAAACCACCAGTTAACTCGCCATGTTCTGCTGCGCGATCTAAATCATCTAGTACTGGTAAGAACTCAATTAAAACTGCAGCAAATGCAAACTCGGTTGTGCTAACTCGATCACGATCTACTCGCTTTCGATAATTTGCATACTCAGCTTGCAGACGTTGTAGATCTGAGGTCAAGGTTACAACCTCATCAACTACAACAGTTGCCTCACTTAATGCTTCATCAACTGCATCAGATAACTCCTTCTCTGATGCAGCTAAGTTTTCGTCACTCATTATTTTTGCTCATCTACTACTTCAGCATCTTGCACACCATCATCAGCTGGTGTATCCCCGGCTGGTGCTTGCGCTGCATTGGCTGCATAAAGTGCTGCGCCTAGTTGCTGACTGATCTCAGATACCTTTTCGGTGGCAGATTTAATTGAAGAGATGTCGCTGCCTTCAAGTGATTTCTTAAGATCTGCAATTGCAGTTTCAAGTTCACCCTTCTTAGTTGCATTCTCGCCCTCATTAAACTTATCTGCATTATCTTTTAGGAACTTCTCGGTTTGATAAACAAGTGAGTCACTAGAGTTTCTAACATCTGCCTCTTCGCGACGTTGCTTATCTTCATCAGCATGAGCCTCTGCATCCTTCATCATTCGCTCAATATCATCTTTAGAAAGAGCAGAACCACCTGTGATAGTCATTCGTTGCTCTTTGCCAGTGCCAAGATCTTTCGCAGATACATGCACAATTCCATTTGCATCGATATCGAATGTAACCTCAATTTGTGGCACACCACGTGGAGCGGGTGGTAAACCAGTTAGCTCAAACATGCCAAGTTTTTTGTTGTAAGCAGCCATCTCGCGCTCACCTTGGAATACTTGAATTTGCACCGCAGGTTGATTGTCATCAGCGGTTGAGAAAATCTCACTTCGCTTAGTTGGGATAGTGGTATTTCGCTCAATTAACTTAGTCATAACGCCACCTTTAGTTTCAATACCAAGTGAAAGTGGTGTTACATCAAGGAGCAGAACATCTTTAACTTCACCCTTAAGCACTCCTGCTTGTAGGGCAGCTCCTACTGCAACAACCTCATCTGGGTTAACACCCTTATTTGGTTCTTGTCCGCCGGTTAATGATTTAACTAAATCAACCACAGCTGGCATACGAGTTGATCCACCAACTAGCACCACATGATCAATGTCGGTAATTGGAATACCAGCATCTTTTAATACTGATTGGAATGGCTTCTTGCAACGCTCCAATAGATCAGCAGTTAAGCTTTGAAATTGCGCGCGAGTAACTGTTTCATCTAAGAAAAGTGGATTCTTCTCAGCGTCAACTGTGATGTATGGCAGATTGATAGATGTTTGCGCAGATGAAGATAATTCAATCTTTGCCTTTTCGGCACCTTCACGCACACGTTGCATTGCCATCTTATCTTTTGTTAAATCAATACCGTTTTTAGCAGCAAATGTTTTAACTAAGTGATCAACCAATGCTTGATCCCAATCATCGCCACCAAGGTTGTTATCGCCATTAGTTGCTTTTACCTCAACCACACCTTCGCCAATTTCTAGCAAAGATACGTCAAAGGTTCCGCCACCTAAGTCAAAAACTAAAATTGTTTGTTCTTTATCGCCCTTGTCTAAACCGTAAGCGAGCGCAGCCGCAGTTGGCTCGTTAACAATACGAAGCACATTAAGACCAGCAATTTCGCCCGCCTCTTTAGTAGCTTGACGTTGCGCATCATTAAAGTATGCCGGCACAGTAATTACTGCATCAGATACAGTTTCACCCAAATAACTTTCAGCATCTCTTTTTAGCTTCATTAAAATACGTGCGCTAATTTCCTGTGGTGTGTACTTCTTGCCATCAATATCTTGAGTCCAGTTAGTTCCCATATGTCTTTTAACAGAGCGAATGGTCCGCTCAACATTTGTTACAGATTGTCTCTTTGCAACCTCACCAACTAAAACTTCGCCATTTTTTGCAAAGGCAACAATTGAAGGTGTAGTTCTGGCACCCTCTGCATTTGCGATAACAGTTGGCTCACCGCCCTCAAGTACTGAAACGCAGCTATTAGTTGTTCCTAAATCGATTCCTACCGCTCTGGCCATCTAACTTTCCTCCTGTGTTGGGGTTTGCACTAAAGAGGGCTTACGCCTCTTTCATGAGCATATTCTCAACCTTGAGTGCCCCTATAGTCAAAAGGTTGAGCCACTAGGGCTCAAGGTTGCTATCTACAGGAACTGTTTAAGCGGGGTATTTATTCCCAGGTGCTCTTTTTAGGTTTAATCACCAAGGTGGCAAGGCAGCCGCCTACTAGCCCGCCTAGGTGGGCCTTCCAGTCAATGCCTGGGATCAGAAATGGAATAGCTAGGTTTACCGCAATCAAGGTCGCTGCCTCTTTTAGGTTCGCGCCCATTCTTTTGCCGGTAACAGCTAATGAGCCAAAAAGTCCGAAGATCATTCCGGAGGCCCCTACTGCATAAGTATTGAGTGGATTAAAAAGGTAGGAGGCGAGTGAGCCGGCAATTAATGATGTAAGCAAAATTAATACATATTTGTTTCGTCCGTAAAAGTTTTCAATTGCAGTTCCAATTGAAAAGAGCGCCAACATATTGCAGATTAAATGGACCCAGCCGCCGTGAACTAATGCAACAGTTAGTAGCCGGTAGTACTGGCCATCATTAACAGCTACGCCATATAAAGCAAGATCACCTTGCAGATTTGGCTGAACTAGGGTTAGTAAAAAACAGCCCGAGATAAAGAATACTAAGTTTTTGGTAAGTGTTTGTTGCATTAACTTACTTAAAAGATACTTTACTTATCTTTACAGCTTGGACCGGCTTGTCATTAGCACCTGTCTTAACAGTTGCAATCGCATCTACTACCTTTTGGCTGGCCGCATCTTTAACCTCACCAAAGATTGAGTGTTTGCGGTTTAACCAGGCAGTGGGAGCTACGGTAATAAAGAATTGTGAGCCGTTGGTATTAGGACCTGCATTTGCCATTGCAAGTAGGTATGGCTTATCAAAATTTAACTCACCGTGAAACTCATCAGCAAAGTTATAACCAGGTCCACCCATGCCACTTCCAAGTGGGTCACCGCCTTGAATCATGAAATTTGGAATGACTCGGTGAAAAATAGTTCCGTCATAAAGATTTGTTTTAACCTTCTCGCCAATATTTGGATCAACCCACTCTTTAGCACCGGTTGCAAGTTCGACAAAGTTTGCCACTGTCTTTGGTGCGTGGTTTGGAAAAAGTTCAATCACAATATCGCCCATGCTGGTGTGAAGGGTTGCGCTATTCATTTATTTTCTCTTCTCTCTATCTTTTTTAATTTACCAAAACAATTTATATTTAAATTAATAAATATAAATAATTGTGGAGACCAGGGGAATCGAACCCCTAACCCCCGCCTTGCAAAGGCGGTGCTCTACCAATTGAGCTAGGTCCCCGCGTTGTGTGCAGGGTGGGCCTATGTGGACTTGAACCACAGACCTCTTCCTTATCAGGGAAGCGCTCTAACCAGGCTGAGCTATAGGCCCATATTGCTGGTGAAGGCTACCTGAGGAAGTACTGCGCAACCAAAAGCGGTTCTTTATTACCTCTTCAATCTTCTAGATAGACGCTTAATCGAGATCATCAACTAAGCGAGTGACAGATACTACTGAGATTCCAGCATCTAGGTTTACCAGCCGCACGCCCAAGGTGTCTCGGCCAGTCTCTCTAATCTGCGTCAATGGTGTGCGCATAACAGTGCCAGCCGATGAGATCGCAAGGATCTCATCACTTTCCTGCACAATCATCGCGCCAACTAAAACGCCTCTGGAATCTTCATCGATCTTGGCAGCTTTAACACCAACGCCACCTCTTCCTTGAGTTCGATACTCCTCAAGTTTTGTTCGTTTGGCATAACCGCCATCGGTTGCGGTAAATACATAATTTTTATTGTCGCTACTAATTGCTGCCATTGCTAATAGGTTGTCACCTTTTCTAAATTTCATTCCAATCACACCGGTGGCGCCTCTTCCCATCGGCCGAAGATTTTCATCGTTGGCGGCAAAACGAAGTGACATTCCCATCTTTGAAACTAATAACAACTCTTCTTTTTCACTTACCAATGTTGCAGAGACAACTTCATCATTTGCTTTAAGTGAGACTGCAATTAAGCCACCACTTCGTGGTGAGTCATACTCAACCAATGGTGTCTTCTTAACAATGCCGGCTTTAGTTGCAATTACTAAATATGGTTGGGTTTTGTAATCTGCAATTGCAATAACTTGCGCAATTACTTCATCAGGTTTGAACGCTAAAAGATTTGCGACGTGCTGACCTCTCGCATCTCGACCAGCATCTGGTAGTTCATGCACCTTTGCGCGATATACCCGGCCTTTGTTGGTAAAGAAAAGTAACCAGTTGTGTGTGCTTGCAGTAAAGAAATGTTCAACAACATCATCAGTCTTTAGTGCTGCACCCTTTACGCCTTTACCGCCGCGTTTTTGTGCTCGGTATGCGTCAGCCTTGGTTCGTTTTGAATATCCGCCTTTAGTAATTGTTACTACAACATCTTGATCTGGAATTAAATCCTCAACTGAAAGATCGGTATCGCCAGCAATTATTTGAGTGCGGCGCTCATTTCCGTATTTATTACCAACCTCAGTTAACTCGGTTTTGATTATGGTGCGCTGTTTTTCTGGACTAGCCAAGATGATATTTAGCTCTTTGATATCAGCCATTAATTCATCGTGTTCGTCAATAATCTTCTGTCGCTCAAGGGCGGCAATTCTGCGCAGTTGCATATCCAAAATTGCATTTGCTTGTAATTCATCAACCTCAAGCAATTTCATTAAGCCAGTTCTTGCCTCCTCCGGCGTCTTACTTGCTCTAATTAATGCAATTACCGCGTCCAGTGCATCTAACGCTTTTAGGTAACCTTTTAATATGTGAGCGCGTTTTTCCCGCTCGAGTAATCGGTACTTGCTTCGCCTAACAATTACCTCAACCTGGTGGTCGATGTAGTAACGAATGAACTCATCTAATCGAAGAGTTCTTGGCACACCATCTACCAATGCCAACATGTTGGCACCAAA
>Ga0209400_1000169_pt1 | contig 57189 bp, 53 predicted proteins | sample M_130807_EF_Meta_FD_187313 | JGI IMG/M metagenome (GOLD analysis project Ga0209400, IMG submission 187313) | Freshwater microbial communities from Lake Montjoie, Canada to study carbon cycling - M_130807_EF_MetaG (SPAdes) (version 2) | ecosystem: Environmental > Aquatic > Freshwater > Lake... | reverse complement strand
AAAAAAAAAAAAAAAAAAACAAAAAAATACAAAAAAATACAAAAAAATACAAAAATTTACAATAAATAGTATCTAGGCGATTGTTTTCCGTTTTTATAGAAAAAAAAATATATATAATTAAAATATAGAATGGCCAACATTATTGATGTTTTGAAAAGATATATTCGACCATATTATTATTATATTATTACAATTGTAATCATTCTGATTTTTATCTTGATTAGTTACTATGCTTATTATAGCGTATACGCAAATAAAAGTTCGAACAAATTCACAAATGTAGCAAACGCAAATATACGTTCAAAAGACGTAAATATTTATTTATTTCACGTAGATTGGTGTCCTCATTGTAAAAAAGCCATGCCTGAATGGAACGCTTTCAAAAGCATTTACGAAAACAAAGAAGTAAATGGATATACGGTAAAGTGTATAGATATCAATTGTACAGAAGAAACATCAGAAGTAGCAAATATTATCAATTCGTATAGTATCGAATCATATCCAACTGTCAAGATGGTAAAGGACCAAAATACTATTGAATTTGATTCGAAAATTACCAAGAATGCTCTAGAACAATTTGTCAATATGATGACAAATAATTAGAGTATGATTCAAAATTCATTGAGCCATTTTCGTTAATTGTTCTTCTTTATATTTAGCAAAAGATTCTGAACCATAATTGATTAATTTGATTCTTTCTTCCATACTAGATACAGTATTGAAAATATTATAAATCGAAATACGTGGAGATATAATAGTAATTTCCATAGCAATATCATCATGTTTTTTGTTTGAAAAAACATGTTCAATCGTTTTGTTCATAATATTCATCAAATAGTCAAACATAGTAGAATTAGTATCGATACACTTGTTGTCATTTGTCGAATATTCATTTTGAATACCAAATACTTCATCATGATTTACGCCATCATTCAAACAATTATTGATGGGATAGTTTGAGAAAAATGCTCCATCACAATAACATTTATCATCAATTATTATAGGTGAAAACACGATAGGTAGAGCACTAGAGGCATAAACAGCATCGATTACTCTTACATCTGGATATGTTTTGTATGAAAAATCAACATTTTCAAAAGTATTTATTTCAGTAGCATAAATATGTATTTCAATATTTGTGAGTTCATAGAATTCCTTCATTGTAATATTAATCATAATATCTTTACCTTTGAATAATGGCTCAAATATATCCTCTAATACTTTGATATCAAAAATTCCTTTTTTTTGTAATGACGCAAAGATCATTTGTACATCAAATTTGAAAACATTATGCCAAGGACGTTTTATCAAATAATCATCACATATATCCCAATCGTATTTAAGAGCTAACATAATTGCTAGCATTGAACCAGCAGACGTAGAATAGATAGTTTCAATATTATCGATATTCCAATAACCTTGTTGATTACTATTACGCAATACACCATAATATGTAAAACCGGCTACACCACCACCTGGTATAACTAAATGTTTTATATTGTTTTTTTGTATTATCAATGTATTTGATTCGTTCTTTGTATCAGTTTCTAGAGTGTCCATTTTATAATAATATACGTAATTAATTTTATGTTTTTCTTGTTATATATATTATAATATGTCTTGTTTTTTATTCAATAATGAGGATGAAACGAAACAGAAAATAAATATCGATGACCTTTATGAACGAAAACAACAAAGAGATTTGAAACAATTGAATATTTTCAATAAGATATTGAATAGAGTTCATAAAAGAATTACAGTAACAGCACGTAACAAACCGAATGAAACCCATATTTGGTTTACCGTTCCAGAATATATTTTTGGAGAACCTGTTTATGATAAAGGTGACTGTACAGGGTATATAGTAGCGGATTTAGAAAAAAGTGGCTTTTATGTAAGATATATACATCCAAATACGTTGTTTGTATCATGGCAAAATTGGGTTCCGTCTTATGTGAGAAATCAGATTAAAAAAAAGACCGGAATTGTTTTAGATGAAAAGGGGAATGTTGTCAAAAAAGAGGAAAATGAAGAGGAAGATGGCAGTTTAGATAATAAATTATTCAATGATAAACAAAATAATTTACAAAAGAATGGAAAACAATATACTCCTATAGGACAATACAAGCCTACTGGTAATTTAGTTTATAATCAAGAAATGTTCGAACGGATAGAAAAGCGGTTTTCATAGTCGTTTTGCTCTCGATTTGCGATTCGTTTTTTGTATTTTTTTGGATTTGTGTGATTTTTTTGAATTCTTTTTATGAGTTTTTTTTCTCCCGCCAATTGTTTTTGTATCGTTTTTTTTCTCCATTTTTTTGATATTATTTAGTATTGAATCATATATTTCACCTATTTCGATATCATTAATATAATTATTTTCGGTTATTTCTTTAACAAATACTCTTATAGCGGACTCGACAATTTTATCTTTGTGTTTATGTAATCTACTACAAATATCTTCTCTTATTTTTTCTTGAGATAAAGATATAATTACATTTAAAACAATACCTAAAAGAGGTATTTGTGTAACATCTAAATTTTTCAAAGAATCAGCCATGTTTTTCATATCTGCGACTTGACCTAATGTTCCACCTAAATTATTCATATCCGCGACTGAATTTAATGTTCCATCTAATTTTTTCATATCATTTGCCGCATCAGTAACATTACTGATATTGTTTGTTAAGTTTTTGGTAGATTCCGCAGCATCAGAAAGAGCAGCGATATTATCTGTTAATCCACCACCTAATTGGGTAGTTACAGGTCTTGCGTTATCAACAACCAATGGACTTTTTAATTTGTTGATTTCTTCATTTAATTTGTCGATTTCATTTTTCAAACTAATATTTTCTTTGTATACATTCGTAAAAATAGTATCTTTTCCGGTTGTATCTTTTTTATTTATTATATCCTTCATAATTGACAATATTTTTATTTTAAGTTGTTTATCATCTTTAATTTTGGTTTTGATTGTTTCTATGAATTTATTGATAATATTATCAACAATTTTTTTATTATTTTTACCTTCATTCATGATATCAATGATAGTATTTGTTATAGCAGGTTCTGCTTCTCTGCCTATTTTTTCTAAATCATTTTTCAATAAAGCAGTAATAAAACTCATGAATATCTATTTGTAATAGAATGACAAAAAAATTGACATAATTATATTGAAAAAATTCAAATAATATAATTCCTATGACAGAAACGATTGAATCAAGTCAACATAAAATAGTAATCGATTATTCGCAAAAAATAATTATTAAAGTTGAAAATGTAAAAAATAAATCTATATCCAATGTACAACTACATAATATGAATATTCCAGATAGTTCTTCTAAATCATTCTCTGAAATACCATCTGAAATTGAACGCAAAGATACAATAATCAAGAACAATTCAAATTCGAAAACAAAAAAAAAGAAAAAAGAATCGTCTTTTTTAGAAAAATCGAAATTATGGGAAATTTTTGATAGTGACAAAAAAGATTTAGATGATTCGAATGATACGAATAATACAAACGTTGAATCCAAATTGACCTGTATATATTCATCGAATAATGAATTATGTAATCTATGTAATTCTCAATTGATGTTGATGGATGATGGATTTCCAACTTGTACAAACCCGATGTGTGGAGTGATGAATAGAGATATTTTAGATTATTCACCAGAATGGCGATTTTACGGAGCGGATGATAAAAACGCAAATGATCCTACTCGCTGTGGTAATCCTATCAATCCATTGTTAATGGAATCATCTTTTGGTTGTAAAGTATTATGTGGTACAAAATCATCATATGAGATGAAAAAGATTCGTAAATGGACAGAATGGCAATCCATGCCCCATAAAGAAAAATCGTTATATGATGAATTTCAATTCATTACTATTATGGCACAAAATGCGGGCATACCAAAAATTTTCATAGATGATGCTATGGCAATTCATAAGGACATTTCAGAACAAAAAATGTTTCGTGGTATGAATAGGGATGGCATTAAATCCGCATCGATTTATATTTCATGTAGATTGAACGGTTGTCCAAGAACAGCTCATGAAATTGCTGATATATTCAAATTAGACAAAACGAGTGCTACAAATGGTTGTTCTATGGCTGTCAATATATTACATAATATAGAACGAAATATAGAACCATCTAACAAAGCGGATTTATGCTTAACAACACCTAGTTTGTTTATTGATAGATATTGCAGTAAATTGAATTTCAATCAGGAATTAACGATGCTTTCAAAATTCATAGCAAACAAGGTTGAACAGAATAATATAATTACTGATAATATACCACATGCTATTGCGGCAGGTATTGTATATTTTGTAGCACAATTATGTCAAATGAATATTACAAAACAAGATATAAAACAGGTATGTGGTGTAAGTGAAGTAACTGTGAATAAATGTTTCAAAAAATTGGATTTATTACGTGACAAACTTTTACCGAAAGCAATTATAGATAAATATACATAGTTTCTACAAAATATTTAGGAAACTGATGAATGGATATATGTGTATAATATATAGATTATTATTTGTATTTATATATTATATATTTTTTATGGAAAACGAACTTGCTGAAAATATCAAGATGGAAATTACAGAACCGATACCCAAATTGGTTTTTATTGTTCCATATAGAGACCGGGTTCAACATCAGGCATTTTTCAAAAGACATATGAAAACAATATTAGAAGATATGCCTGAATCAGATTATAAAATTTATTATATTCATCAGTGTGATAATAGAGAATTTAACAGAGGTGCTATGAAAAACATTGGTTTTTTAGTAATAAAAGAAAAATATCCCAACGACTACAAAAATATAACATTAGTTTTCAATGATGTAGATGTAATGCCTTTTACCAAAAATTTTTTGAATTATGATACCACTGAAGGTGTAGTAAAACATTTTTATGGTTATACGTTTTGTCTTGGTGGATTGTTCTCAATAAAAGCAGGAGATTTTGAAAAGATTTCGGGTTTTCCAAATTTATGGGCTTGGGGGTACGAAGATAATTTAATTCAAAGACGTGCATCAAAGGCAAATTTGATTATTGACCGAAGTAATTTTTATCCTATCATGGATAAAAATATATGTCATTTAAAAGATGGTTTTGAAAGAACTATCAATAGAAAAGAATTTGATAGGGTAATCAATGAAACAGATGAGGGATTCCAATCGATAAATACATTGAATTATTCTATCAATGAAGAAACCGGATTTGTTGATGTCACTAGTTTTTTTACAGCATTTCAAGAAAATACACAGCAAAATGTTGTTCATGATATAAGAAAAGGCACTCCATTTGTTTTACAAAATAACATTCGAGGAAGACCTAGACCTAAAATGAGTATGGGAATTGGTTTTAAATAATCGTTTTAAGAATACGCATACAAGTTATTGATTATGTTGTTTATATTATTGATAATCATTATTTTGTTCTCGTTTTTTCGAATAGAATATATAATATTATAAAGTGAATTTAACAACAATACTTTATTTTGATAAGGTATTATGTTATTGATAGTGATTTCAGATATAATTGCGTTTATAGATGCTATAATTATTGTTCTCGAATAATTTCGTTTAAGTGAATAAACAACATTGAACAAATTATTTATAATAGTGTATATATTGTTATAGAATGGCGTAGGAATTGGTGTAGGAATTGGTGTAGGAATTGGTGTAGGAATTGGTGTTGGCGTAGGTGTAGGAATTGGTGTTGGCGTAGGAGGTAGAACATTTTTTTGAAATTCACCAATATAATTACCAGGCGGTGAACAATTAAACGTAACATCAACATCAGTAGTAGTAGTGTTTATTGAAATACCCATACCAAACATCAAACTAGATTTCCATACCAAACAAGTAAAATGACCGGTAGCTTGAGAAAATCCAGGATTATTGAAATCATACAAACTGATTTCGTTGTACCAATCATCAACCGCTTTTTTCATCAAATACATAACATCGAGACCATATCCTTTGTAATATGCCAGATTTTCGCTGTAGGATTGATTTCCGCTATGTTGAAATGAACTAGTAGAAACCAAATGATAAGACCATTGTTTTGAAAAATTAGTAATACTATCGTCCCAAGTCAACGGCGGAGATTGATGTTTTGCTCTGTATATATTTATATAATTCGCTATTTCTTGTTTCTGTGATGTAGTTAGAAGAGGTTGTTGGATAGACATTGATATATATTTTGTTAATAATAAAATATGTACTAAATAACATTTATAAAGCATTCATGCTCACAAAATTAATTACAAAACTACAAATCCAAATTAGAAATTCTAAACATCATTTGATATCACATCACGAATTATATTATTACGTAAATGGATAAGAGAATCAGATGAATTCTTATTATCATTAGTAACTTGATTTTCATGTATTCTATATAAAACCAAGACATCGTCCAAATTATAAACAGCCGAATATTTTTTCATAAGTTTCAATTCTAATTCATAATCTTCTAATATATAATCGACGCCATGATTTATATTATAATTCCCAACATTGAGAACAGCACTTTTTCGAAAACAAATAGTAGGATGATTCATAAACCAACGCGGTAGTTTGTTTAAGAAATCATTCCATGACAATCGAGAAACAAGTTCGGTTTTACTCAAAAATGTTTTTTCTTTTGGATTATCAGGATTATTATTCGAGAACATTTGAATATTAGAACCGCAAATTACACAATTTTGATTGTTTTTCATGAATTCAATTTGTGCTTGAATACGTTCAGGAAGCATAATATCATCCGAGTCCATACGAAAAATCAATTCATTAGTACATAATTTTACGCCATAATTCAATGAATAAGAAACACCCATATTGTTCTCGAATTTATGATATTTTATTTTACAAAATCGAGAAGTTTTCATAAAAAAATCCAATTCTTTTTCTAATATTCGAGAACATTCATCATTCGAACCATCATTAATCCATATAATTTCAATCGAAAAATATCCTTCTTGTAATTTAATGGAATCCAAACATTCTCTCAAATATAATTGTGGAGTATTATAGCTCGGCACCAATAGTGAAACTGAAAATCGAGGTTCTCGTAATTGTGGTGGAATGGTGATATCATCAATAGTATCATAATTATCATTCGCAGTTCCCCATGCCTGATAAGCATATACTTTTTTATGTCCAGTATAAGCAAGACCTGTAAAATGGATTGGTAAAAAACAATGACTAGGAAATACGGAAAAATCCTTGTATTTGCCTGTTTTCAAAAATCGGGTAATAGCACCGGGTCCTACAGTGCCCCATGCTCTAACATTTTTATTCATTTCACTATAATCATCAGTTAATATCCATTCAATAATATCTTTACACATAGGATATTTTGGTAAAAAACCCATTGTTCCAGTGGCGACTAACTGAGAACGAACTATTTCGTTTTCGAAAGTAGCAAAAGCATAACAGCCATGAAAATATTCATCAAAAGGTTCAATACATATAGAGTCAGCATCAACAAAATAACCACCGTATTTGTACAAAATTTCCCACCGCATAATATCAGCTTTTCCATTATATTCCGGCATTTCATCAATTTCTTTTTGACATCGGAATATCATGTTCCGTTTTGTTATTTCATCTTCATTCCAAAAAATGTATTCAAAATCCGGATGTTTTTCTTTCCAAGTATTCATCATTTTCAAAGGTGACTTTTTTGGTCCTATCCATAATTGATGTAAAATTTTGGGTATCATTTATCAATATAAATATTCATATTTTTATATTGATTTGTTTCAATTTACGTTCTGTGTAATTTATAAGTTAAACCAATTTCATTATCGGTTTCCCAAATACCAGATATTTTCAAAAAAAAATTGGAATGGTTCTCATTCATATTATCATAATTTTTATATCCGTTGACATTTGAACTCTTTACTTGTGTAAACGAATGTAAATCATTGTATATTTTCATACTACCCAAATACAATTGTTTTGATAATGTATTGGAAATTTTCCGAGCGCATTTATTCATATATTTATAATGCTCCAAAATACGGTATTCGATTTTAGCGAATTCTTGTATAATAGGCAAATTTACATGTGAATAAGAATGGAATTTGATTAAATTTCGATTTCCTACTTTTTCAATAGCGATTTCTTCAATAGGAAATGAAAAATAGATACCGTTCATAGTAAATAATTCATTTGAATACAAAAGTTTGGTGAATTTACCTTCCATAATTATATTTTCTTTCGTATCGCAATGAAAAATATTGTTTAATGAAAAATGTTTTAAATCTAATAATATATTCATGATATTCTATGGATATTGAAATAACAATTTTACTGTTTATTTCGTTTTTGTTTTTATTTATTTTATAGACATCTATTGTTTATTTTGGTGTAGGTACAATATTGCCCGACGCATCCAATAATGGCTTATTTGAAATATTACCTGACAAGTCAGTAGGTATAAGTGGTGCTGGTTGTAATCCTGCTATTTTTGTGTTTGCTCCATAAAAATTACTAGATAAATCAAATATGTTTTTTTGTAATTCAGGTATTATTTTTGTCATTAAAGTATTATTATCTATAGAATTTTTAGAATTTATATTGTTCTGTTTTATCAGATTAGCAGACAAATCTGTAATTTGATTATTCATAGTATTGATTATGCTTTGCTCTTTTTTGTCAAAATTTTCGAAAACTTTCATAAAAAAATGACTAACAATAATGACTAAATAAAATATTAGTAATCCTATCATCAAAAATGTTTTGATATTAAAAAAAAACTTGGGTAATTTCATATTTTTTGTTAATTTTGATAAATTCATTATATAATATATAATATATAGTATATAAAAATGTCTGCTAGATTGAATATGAAAGAATTACCATTAATTTCGTGGAAAGGAAGATCTTTCAATCAAATTACTAGTTCTATAAAAAAAAATGGCATAGTCAATAAAACAAATCTAAATGGCAAGCGTAATTTTTTTCATGCTCTCCCTTTGAAAATATATCGTCGCGAAATAGCATCAACTTTCGATATGAGTCATTGTAATTCTAGAGTTTCAATTAAAATCAATGAATTTGATATGCCAAATGGAACGATAATTAATTCAAACAGTTCTAAACAAAATGGTTTAGTAAATACATTGGATTTCAATATAACTTCAAATACTACTGAACGACCAGGATTATGTAAAGATAATTGTATATTATCACAAGCAGATAATGCTAAGCGTAGATTAAGAAGTAGTGGTATGATAAAACGTAAATACAATGAATCAAAAAACAACGATACTTATTATACATCTACAACCCAATATTTAGTAAGTAGAAATAGAACATTTCAACAGAATCAATATAATTACATTCGTGTAGGAAATTCGAGCGCAACTCCAGGAGATAGTTTATCCGTAGCAAATTTATACTCACCACAAGGAATAACTCATTGTAAAAAATATACTTTTAGTGCTGTTGTTACTTTCCAATATCAATGGGTCGATGCTTTAGATTATACGGTTACTATACCAATCGGTAGTTATTCAGTTGATGATATTAATGGTATTTTTCAACAAACAATGAATTCAAATGGTCACTATTTGATTTATAATTTTACAAGAACAAAAGTATTTTTATTGAATATTGCTTATAATAATTTATCAAATGTAATTGAACTTCAATCAAAAGCCGCAAATATTACCATTTTTTCAACAGTTAATTATACTGTTCCTACATATGACCCAGCAGGTCAATCAAATAATGGTTATATACAATTGCCAGCTAATTTACAGTGGAATTTGAACTCGGTAACAAAAGTACCTGGATTCAAAATATCATCGAATTCTTTTACCAATGCTATCGGATTCACCGCAGGAAATTATCCTACAACTAGAATTGTAGATGTCAATACATCGAATTATTCACAAAACCAAACTAGTTTATCAAGTTTCACACCTGGATTAAAACCAGTATACACGCGTGTCCATTACAAACCCAATAACCCACAATTCGCACAACAAGGAGCAGTTACATCTAGTTCTTTGACAGCGAGAGTCAGATATAATTCTATTACAGATTCTACTGTAGCATACAGAAATGCTTTTGGAAAAGCAGTTGGAAATGCTCTGGCATATGGTGTTCCAGAAGGCGGATACACAATAAAAGACAAAATTGGTTATCCGTTGACAAAAACACCAATTTTTTCGAAGTATAACAATATTGTAAGAGCATGTGTTCCTAGAAAAAACTATAGTGCCTAAATAATTATATATAAATATTTACGTAAAAATATTTAAAAAGTAAAATATTATATTTATTAGTAAAATAATATTTTATATGAACAATTTAATACCCACAATCGGAACAATTTTCTATTTATATGTATCAAACATGCTCAAAAATGCTTTTTTGAAAAATGAAAAAAACATATGTAAATCGAAATCCCTGTATTATTTTTCCGTAATACACAATACTTTGTTGACTACTTTTAGTTTTTATACATTTGTATCTTTATGTCGACTTGTTTTTGAACAAGGTATTTTACGTGGTCATAATGTTTTTATGTCTCAGTCCCATATAAAAAAACTGATATTTTGGTTTTATATATCGAAATACTATGAATATTTTGATACATTTTTATTATATTTGAAAGGGCGTGAACCAATTTTTTTACAAAAATATCATCATGTTGGGGCTGTAATATGTTGGCATTTATGTTATTTTTGCGATGTAGATATGATTATTTACGGTAGTTTGTTGAATTCAGGAGTACATTCTATCATGTATTTTTATTATTTGATGACATTATTCAAAATAAATATAAGAGGAATGCGTATGTACATAACAATACTTCAATTATTACAACTGATAGTAGGTGGGATTGGCGCATTATATTTCTTTTATCCACCCATAGAAACAAAATCGAACTATGGAATAATAATTTTTTTCAATATATATATAGCTGGTCTAGTATATTTTTTTAGTGAATTCATGGTGAAAAATTATTTCAACAAGAAAAAATTAGAATGAAAATTAGAATGAAAAATATATTTTATTTTGTACGAGAATGTCCTTTTGAATTTTTTGTATTCGATTTTTTGGTTCTATTCGATTTGTTCTTGTTTTTTGTAAAAAAATAAACATTACCACTACGTAATTTCATACTATTGATAAAATTCAATGATTTTTTATTGTTGAATTCTATTTTGCTATCATTGTTTCCATGTATTTTCTTCAATAAAGTCATTCCATCCGTATCATCAATTGCCAATTCCTCATTATTTTCAATCCATTCATATTCGTAATCGTAATCTTTTATGCTATTTACACTACCTCCTACCAACGTCTCCTCGTTTTTTTCGGTATCATCATCTTTTACTGGTTCATTATTTACGATGCTTTTCACGCTCTTTGCTGTCTTTTTTTTACTACTTTCAGTAGTTTTTTTTTCAATAGTTTTCGCGGTTTTCACAGTTTTTTCTTTTTTGATAGTTTTCGCGGTTTTCGCGGTTTTTTCTTTTGGTACCAATTTGAACAATACTCTAGGGTTTTGATTTCCAGCACCACCATTTCCCCAAGACATATCACATTTGATATTATTTTCATCATTTGTAATAAGTTCAAAAGCATGGTCGCTGGTTTTTTTCACATCATTCAGAACAATTTTTGGAATCATATCTCTTTCAAAATTTCCGTTACTGAATATACAAAAAAATTTGTTCTCTTGTTTCTTATTGAAAATACTAGATATATCATTCAAGTTTTCTTTTACATATTCAATCGTATTATCGATGAAATCATCAAACGATTTATTTACTATGTTTTTTTTACTGATATTTTTAGTATATTTAGAATCGCGTAATATTTTATGAAATTCAGCGGTAATTCCAGATTTCGGAATTGAAACAGATTTGGCAGTTTTCATCCATTCATTTCTATTAGATGGAATATCTATTTCTAAACTACTACATATATCTTGTAAATAATTACGCGAGTCGGATGAATCTGGCCAAAAAAATTCCAGATAAGATTTGCCGAACAATTTCAATCCAGAGGCACTTTCAGTATTGACAGCGGCAAATTCAGCCAACTGTGATATTTTGTTTTTGGTATTAGACGAGAATTTGAATTCGATTTTTACTATTTTTTGAACATCGTTATGAAATACATGTAATTCAAAATCATGTGATGTAGTTTGACCACCTTTGCGTATGAAATCAATAATACTATAATTCGTATCGTTATCACAAACATCATTGGCGGATTCTAATACAATTGATATCCACTGTTGTTGTAAAGACATCAATTTGTCAGATATTACGTTTTGGAAATCTTCTTGGAAATAGGATGGCTCTGTATAAAACAAATTATACAAAGCCATTTCTCTGATTTCATTGAACCAAATATTCTTGTCTTTTTTAATGATATCTTTATAATCAAAAAATAGTTTGTACACTGCCTCCCAATTTTCTTTTGAAAATTCTCTATCCACATTCCATTTTTCTTGAAAATCGTCTAAATTTTCGATTTCTAATAATGACATAAAATGCTGTAATATAATATAAAATTATATATTATATTTCGATTTATCTACAAAAAATTAATTTCAACATTGTTTTTCATACACCATTGAACACATTTTTGTATGTTTATTTTTATCAAATTATCAATTTTGTCTTGTTTGTGTTTACTAGATATCAATGATATAGTATAATGTATATTTTCAATCTGTTGTTGTCCAAATATGGCATTGAATTCTTCTAATTTATTGACAAATAAAAATGGAATTGGAATATTCAAAAAACGATGAATGAACAATTCAGTAACTGAATTTTGAGTACGGGAATCAGGTAGTAACATTTTCTCAAATGCGCGATACAAAAACGGATAGAAATTTTCACAAGAATTGAACAAAAACCCTTTACATACTACATATTTTTCGGAATTGGCATACCTACTTGTTTGTGGTTTGATTATATATACTTTTTCATAAAAAGATGACAAAATATAGAGCAAATCGATACTATGCTGCATAAAAGTATCGAATATTTTCAAAACAAATACTCCTCCTTTTTTCTGCATAGTTAACGCATAAATTATTTGCCCAAATAATAATTGACTTATATTTATTTCTTGGTTGTTGAAATCCAATGAAAAATCAAAACCTCCATCGGCTGTTACCAAATCCATAGAAGAAGCATATTTTTCTTTACAATATACAAAATTATCTAATGATAATATGTTTCCAGTTTTATCGGCAGCAGTTTCTATAATAACGTTCTTGTTTTGCCTTAAAAAATGCTCTGTTTTTTTCCATGCCGGAATATTTGGGTCATTAGTATTATCTAGAATTGTCATACCAAAATATTTATCATAAGGACAATTACGTAAATTAGTAATCGCCTCAATAAACCCACCCGGCCCTTCCGCCAAATGGAAAGAACATAGTGGTTTTGTATCGAAAGTCAAATTAAATGTATTGATTATTTCAATCATTTTGAAATAAGATCTAGACAATGGTTTATGTTTGGACACACTCTTTTTTTTGAATGGTATAGGACTATGAATATACTCATATGGATTGGTATATTTTTTGAAAATATCCCAATCTTTTTCGCAATTATTCAAACTTTCTTTCATTTGATATAAATAATATGAAAGGGAATTTGATATAATTGGCATTGGTAGTAATTCATTATCAATACAATCAATATTTTTATAAATCAAACAAGATGTTCTTGGTAATAAATAATAGGTCATTATATATGTAAAAAAATTAGATATATAACTATCTGTTTTATTTTTATATTGTTTTATTTATGTTGAATCTATGTTTGTTTCCGAGATAGGCACAAATTTTTTCAAAGGAATTTTCTGTTTTCTTATTTTGACCGGCTTAGCATTCATCGGAATTATGATAGATTCGACTATTTTTTCTGCGTTCGATTCTTTTTCTGTTATATTTTCTTCACCCTCTTTTTCAAGTAGCTCTTTTTGTTTGAAAATGACCTCGGCCATTTTTTTTACATCGATATTTCTTACTTTTTTGAAAACAAAATAACGGTTCATAAAAGATATCTGTTTTTCTTCTGGTGTCATATAAATTGCTGTTCCGTAATCTGCTTTACGACGAGGATTTTGTTTTATTTCCATCTCCATAGATGAAAACAATTCTGAAAATAATCCACTCGAATTTGGCATATTCATATGATTGGCATCCTCTTTTGATATCAAAATAAAACCATAATCTTCCATAATTCGAATGAAATAATCGAAATTGACCAAATATTCACGGAATGTCTGATTGATACTTTCTTGATATACATTGATAGAATAACCTAGACTCATTTCATCATCTGGAAAACCAGTTTGATCATACATTTTTGTAATTTCGTATATTTTCTTATCGTCTTTCATAATAGACATACTTTCACCATTTATCTTTGATTTCAATCGATTGAAAACTGTCTTGCCATCGTAACAAGTGCCAATGAAATATCCCTGTACCTTTGTACACTCTGATATATTTCTCAGAAATTCATGTAATTTCGTTTCATTTTCAAAGAAATAATGCATAGCAAATTGACAAGAACTAATTTGAAACCCGTTTTCACCTATACCATATTGATTATATACACCTCTACCCAATAAAGATTCGTCTTTTGGACCATTTCCAAAAACGGCTTTTGTGATTTGTTTATCTTTTTCTGTATTGAATGCTTGTCCATTTCTGATATTCAGACCACTATCACCTGTAACAAAGAGTGCTTTTGGCATATATTTGTTTGTTTTACGTTCTCGTAAGAATCTGGAACAAGCGCCATCGATTTGATTATGAATATTATCTTTTGAAATATCAATACCAAATACAAAACTTAGTTTTGAACGAATCCATTTCGATAGATCACCTGCTTTTCCTACAGCATAGTCTATTAATGTATCACCTCTTGTGGCAACACCAGTAATGAGATTTTTCTTTACAAATAAATTATGAAAATCACGTAATGAGCGCGTGCTTGTTTCATTGGATGTACGTTTGTAATAAACGTCTTCAGTCGTTACAAATTCTGGTATCCCTTCACCGGTTGTTATCATTTCATCGGTAATAGCATTATGAATCGAATGCCAATTATTATTAGCTACATGATAAGCATTACCGTAATTCTTCAACCCAGCACGGAGTTCAGCTGTTTTATCATAACGAACTCGTAATGGAACCCATTTCCATCCATCTTTGTTTGTTTCTACGTATTTAAATTCAACGATAGTATCTTCTTCGAAATATTCGCCTTCTTCTGTCATCATTAATATATTCGAACCGTCTTCTTTCAAAACAACATTACAAAAACATGCGTCTGGGTCATACGGGTCAGTAGGTTGAAATGGAACCGGTTTGTATGTTTCTTCATTATCAATATCATCGGGTGATGGCAAGTCATCGTTCAAAATATACTGACATGGATTGATAAATCCGTGTTTTCTTTCATCAAAGCCACAACGTAATATCAACGTTTTATATTGTATCAAATTCTGTACTCCTTCCATACTTTTACCATCTTGAAAAATATGATGTATTTCATCCTTTCCAGTTTTGTCTTTTTTGATGGTTACTAAGAAATCGATAGTATTGAATTCAGCGGGTTTCCATTTGAATGAATAATCCCATGTAGATTTGTATAGAGGTCCCGCCATTCCACCAATTTTCATTCCACCAACCGCTAAATTAGATGGAGTAAAAATCAAACCATCGGTAGTGTACTCAAACGTATCGTCTTTTAATTTACTAAGAATTTTAGCACATCCATCGAAAATGGAATTATTTTCATTTGCTACTTCGAAAGATTTACATTGAATACGGAAATTCACAGGTATATTTGCTTTGTTATTGGATACTTCTCCTTTTGTCTCTAGAATCGAAATTGGTTTTACTAATTCAATCAATTCATTCAATAAAGGTAATCGAAATTTGGTTTCAATTTCAGTGTTATTTGTAGGAATAAATACGAGATCCCGAACTGATTTTTTATTGATATAATAAACATCGAATGCCGCATATAAATTGATGAAATTACCATTTTTATCATATTTAATATGTTCTCCATCCAACAAACTTTCATAAATAGTTTTTTCATTGGTTTTCGCTCCCACAAATATAACGTTCATATTCGTATCAATCAAATATATTTTACCTTGTTCTGAAATATACAACAATTTCCTTTCTCCATCGGCCTTTTCAGTAACAGTATAATTATTTCGAATATTAGGTAATCCTACAACGTCATTTTCTGGCTGTATATTTTCCATTTGAAGTGTAAATGAACTAGGGCCAACAAAATCTTTTGGAAGAATACGAGAAACCGGTTTATAATCATCTCCATGAATCAATTTCATATATGATTGTAAAATTACGTTACGCTCAACATATGAAATAGGGTATTTTGAACCTTGTAATCCACTGAGTACTGTGCGAATCGATTTTTTTATACAATCTAATAATTTTACGGGGGTATCAAAATTCGAACTAGTACCAACTTTCGAATTATCCACTTCTAATTCGATTTCATACATTTCAGCGTTTCCAAATACTCCCGCTTCTTGAATCGTATATTGCGGTATAGGTATTTTGTTTGTTTTCTTAGAATTTTTCACAATACTCAAATCGGCAAAAATCGGCATATCTGAGTGATAAAACCGAACACGATTCATACAACGAAATGTTTTTTTAGAATCCATCCATTTTGATATAATATTACGCGCAATATTGGATTGAATATTGAAATCTTCTTCGGTTTGATAAGAAACGCGAAAATTAAAATCATCCATATCCAATTTTTTTATAGGGGTCATAAGTTCTCCATTCTTTTTCATGGCAGTTGATTTTTTTGTGAATTTCAATTTATTGAATACAGTGGATGGCATATCAATGACTTTTTGAAGACTATTGGTTCTACAATATTCTTGTATCAAATCTGAACCTGTAATTTCAGCACGAATATTCGACATTTTTGTAATACCAGTTCTAGTATCCGTATATTCACTATAAATACGTAAAATTTGTGTTCCATTGATATTTTCTGGTTTGAAACCACACGCATATAGTTGTTTTACCACATTATCATAATCGATTTTAGATATTGGCCGTGATAATTTTGGATTAGTACCAAAACGTATTTCTAATTCATTTACTTTTCGGTCGATTACTAAGTGCGGCTTACTTTCTAAATAATATTTTACAATATTTTCGAATTCTTCTTTCTTTCGTTTAGAATCTGGTTCTGTAGAATTATTCGGCGTTACTTTAGTATTTTCCATAATATATTATCTTATATAGTAAAATCATATATTATTTTGTTTTTAATTCAATTTTCTAATGCCATTTACATATTTCGCAAATTTGCTCATATAATTCATTCTTTTTGTATTTCATGTTTTCATTATAAAACCCTAATTTTCTAGCTAGGTCTACCAAATCATCTATTTTATAATTGGATGCGGTTTTCAATGGTTTCGTATAATTTTCTAAACATATCAATGTATTCTTCATATTGGTAATAGTTTCAGTATTTATTGGTTTGATATTTACTTTGTATTTACCATAACTATCTTTATACAAAACGTATGTTGGTAAATTTTCATCCTTATTTGATAGAAACTCTAACATAAAACGATTTGTCGAATCCACCATAATAATATTCATTTTAAAATAAGATATCATTGCTATAAAACATAATATAGAAGTATCTTTCTGTGATGTCAAAAAATCCGACAAAATTTCTTGTACAGATACTTTAGTTATTTTGTAATTGGTTTGTTTCAAAACACTTGGATTTTTATTAAGATATTCAATTATTTTTTGTTTTATCTCGAGTTCTTTGATTCCGTAATTTCGACTTACTTGTAAATATTCATTATAGCCAAAATGAATAATAAAAATACACCAAAATAATGAATCCTTTTGAGTAGGTGAAATTATATTTTCCGTTTTTATCGAAACGTCCAATTTAGATTCATTACGAGATGTTGATTCCATTGTAGCGACACTATTGATTTCTCGTATTTCCGATTCTCGAGTAGTATTTGTATTATCATTACAAACGCCTTCTATTTTTTGTGTTTCTGATGACATCTCGCGTAATAATTTTTCTTTCAACGTATATATATTTTCATTTGGTTTTGATGAGGTTATAATATCATCTTTTATTTCACCGATTTCTTCGATAACAATACCTCGCGGTTTTTCAGTATCTTTTGTTATATCTTTGTTGTTGATATCAACTGGTTCCATTGGGATAATTTCATCTTTATTTTTTTTGTTGAACATACATGATTGGATTCGTCTCATTAATTCAGGTGTCATTGTTTTCAAATTATTACAGCCAAACATTGATTTATAACCACAATACATTATTTTATTATTTATTTATGGAGTTATATGATATTGTCATATTATCTTTATTACCTTTTTCAATAAAGAATGCGTTTTTGAATTCGTCTTTTTGATATTCCATTGTTATCAACGTTTCCTCTTGCTGTTTTGAATAGGCAATGTATTTTTCTAATTCATCCATAGTAGCTTTATCTAAGAAAGATAAATTTACATAAACACCACTCTTGTTTTCGTTTATTTTACAAAGATTTTTCGACAAAATTTTCAATATTTCTATTTGATGATATTTATCCATCGATTCTATCTCAGATTTTATTTGTTCTAGAAAATTTGTTTTGTCAATGCTTTCCATCATAATATAAATATGTTTTGTGTTATGATTTTATATCATTTTTATTGTATATTTAGCTTCTATATACAATAAAAACATCTCTACTAGTAATCAAAATTATAAACCTAATATTTAATCATTTTTGAACCATAAAAATGCCAAAGCAATAATGATATTACACTCCCTACCACAAATCCATTACCAGCGGATGCGTCGGATTTCTTGATGAAGAAATAAAACAAAAGTGGCATAATAAAAAAAGACAATAGAATATAAAAAAGCATAATTTGTATGAATTTTGAACTTGGCATTTTCTATATATAAACCCAATATTATTTTGTGCCTAAATATATTATTATTTTACAGTTTACAAAAACGAATAATTATACTAATATTTGTGATTAGAATACATATTATTCTTTCATTATACTAATCGCTGGTTTCTTTTCACGATTATAAGCGGGTTGATTATCAATATTACTATCTAATTTACCAATAACACAAATATATGGGTCGTTCAATTCGAAACGCACACCTACTACTTTGACAACTATTTTTTCGTTTTCTTTTATATTAGCGAAATTTTTATCGGTGAAATGATGGTCACGTGCTACAAATACAGTAATAGGAATTCCTCCTAAATCATCTATTACTTCGGCATGAATACCAGCTTTTGTAATCGTTTTTGTAGTACATTCTATCAACATGCCTTCTACTGGATAACATACCATACAATTGAAAGTAGTCAAGAATTCTATATTTTCATTATTGACAATACCACTAGAATAAGTCAGTAATTTTACCGAATCGGGTCGTATAAACCCTTCCGCAATACAACGACCCTCGGTTTTTTTTGATATTGTTTTTTCTAAATTTTGTTTGATATTTTTACCGACTTCAGTAATCGAAAGGATTACCTTCATTGTTAAAATGGATTGAATATAAACCCCATATATTTTTCGTTTATCGTATTGATTTTGATTCGCGTTTGACATATTACTACTATAATGACACAAAATATCTTTTTATGTCATTATACATTATTTATTGTTTTTATCAATTTTTTTATCATAAAATTTTCTTGGGTATTTTGTTGATAGTACTTTTTTCCAAATCAAAAAACCAATGTTTCTTATCACTGTCTGAGTGTTTTTCTGTAAAGTATCTAAACAAGACTTCTAAAATAACACATAATCCTTGTTTTTGAATGTTCGATTGAGAATACAATTCATTGGAATCAGTATATATTTTTTCACTCAAAATATAATTTAATCTTTTCATAATATCCTGTTTCCCGGCACTACTACATTTAGCACCACCACGTTTGTCTGACATTTCTTTTGTTTTGAATACGATTTCATCATTTTTGAAAAATGACATGAATCCGACAACATTATTTATTTTTGAATCAGGAACGACAAATTTGGTCAATTGATTTCTGTAATTTTCAAAATCAACAGGACTGATGAGTGTCCATTCCATTAAATTATTTGGATTTTGGTGATAAATATTCCACTTTTCATCATTGTTCACGAGAACAATTGCTTTTTCGTTTTTATAATCGACTCTTTTTTCATCAAAATATTGTTTCATAATATTCTCTATGTCAATAAGTTCTTTTTCTGTATTATAAAGTTCTCGTATCAATACTAGTTTCATATCATATCTAAGAGTATCTAGATAATGGTAAACAATATATTTTATCAAGAGGTCTTTGGGTATTTTATGTACTTCTATTAACCAATTGAATACATGACCACAGTGTTTGTACCAATCGATGTCACTCGACGTCAAATCTTTTCTTTCAATAGAATACATCAAATTCGTTTTCAAGTTATCGATAATGTTCTCATAATCGAGTTTATTCTTTTCTTGTAGATTTTCTTCGATAATTATATTTTCGGCTATTTTATCAATTTCATTTTCCATTACCTTATTGTTATCATATTTCTTATTGACGGGTAATTCTAATTCTAAAGAATCTTTTTTGTATTCAACTGGAACACTTCTTTCATAAAGAGATGCTTCTTCATCAGTTATCTCGATTGGTTGGAAAACATAATAATTTTCCTTGTTAATTAAGTATCCTTTTCTGCTGTATTTATCCAATAAGTATTCATTTTTGTTATCAACAAATCGAGTCAATACATAATCAATCTGTTCAATTGGGTATTCTTTAATAATATTAATTGAATTAATCAATTGTTCTCGTTTATAAATAAAATGTTCTTTGAACAAATCACGGATACGTTTTGTAATTGTAGAATAATTCATTGATAAGAATTCATTATTATATGTAGTTTTATTGATATCACTATCTTTGATAGTCGCATTCGATGAACATTTGAAACTACAATTATCCATGTAATCACATATTTCGGAAAATGGTTTATCGCCGATTTTGAAATCAATTTCTGTATCGTTTTGACTAGATAATTTTATTTTAATATTTTTATTTTCAGGTAATTCCAATATCTTATCAATCGTAAAATTGGTTTGACCGATATTCAGGAGACAATCTACTGCGATTTCTTTCAATAATCTGGTTACTTTTCCAATATTTGTTGCTTTGTTCTCAGCATAACGATAAACATACATATCAACAGGTTCTTCATCATTCGTGGGTAAAGTGGAATGTAAGAATATTTCGACATTTCTTTCTTCAAATGGTAATTGACAATGACTTAAATTACGAACACCTCTTCCTATGATTTGTTCGATTCTATTCATGTTATACCATGGTTCCATAATATGTACTTGTCTAATATTTTTGAAATCAACTCCTTCAGCAGCAGCCTTAGAAATCAATACGACTTTTACATTTTCACCATATTTGTTCTCAGGATTGGTGATATATTTGATATCGGCCAAGTTATTGGGTGAAAATGCTTTATCCCCGGTAATCATTACATATTTGGCTTGTTTGAATTTAGTAGGTTCTCCATTTTCTTGTAAATATTTTGATTTTGGTTTCATTGTTGAAGCATCGAGTGGTTCAGTAGGAGGTGTTTTGAATAATGGTTTTGTATGACTAGCAAAACCATATCGAGTAAAACCCATTTCTTCTAATGCCAATGCGATTGGAACGATTCCACCATCAATATATTGTGAATAAACGAGAACAATTCCAGTTGAATCCAGAATGGATTGACAAACAGTATGTATTTTATTACTATATTTATTTATTTTGTCCATTTGGAATATACGTCCATGATTTGGGTTCTCTAATATTTCGGGTTTGTATTCAAAATCATAACGAAGTGAATAATTAGATACAATCGACTTGTATGTCATAATATTAGATAGACCAGTTTTACCTACCATATTTTTAATAATATCTTTATTTCTTTCATCATCGCCTTCTCCAATCATTTTATTATCTAATTGAGAACTTGGATAAACAATATTCAAAGCCTCTAGTGGTTCTAATAATAAATGATAACCGAATGATTCCATGTTTTCAAAAGACGGCATAACACGTTCTTTTCCAAATTTATCAACTACATCAAAAGACTTATTGATTAAATTATTCATTATGAATTCGTAACCTTTTTGTTGATATTCACCAATTTTACTCAGATAAATAGGTACATATTGTAAAGGAGCATCAATCGGTTTTTTATTCATTTGTATTTTTGGATATGCTTCTTTTTTGATGGTATTTTCAGAAGAAAAAACATCCGGATAAATACGATAAGGAAATGTATACGGATTTTCACCACGAACATACGAAACATAACCAGTTAATTTTCTTTGTAAAAGTTCTCTACCACTTTCCAACAAAACATTATTTTTGTTTTTTCTTTCTTCCAATAATTCGCCTTTTGAATCGAAAACATCACTTTCTTTTATTGTACTGCGTTTATCAACTAAATTCAACAGATTAGTCAGCCATATAATCTCGGTTTGATTATTATACATAGGTGTAGCAGATAACAATAATAATCGAATATTTTCAGCATGTTTCACAACGTACATCAACAAACTAGCAGTTTTCTTTTTTTTATTATCATCTGCTAGACGAATATTATGGACTTCATCTATGATGATTAGACGATTATTGAAAAATTTTTTGATGAGTTTTTTGTGAATATTCTTTGCCTCTTTTTCCGAATATTCAGTTTTGTCATTCAATTTAATAGTACGTTTTATATAATTTGCTAATTCAACATACCCCACAAATTTATAATATTGATTAATAAGACTATTTATTTCACTGATTACTCGTTCTCTTGGAATTCCTTGTAAACTAGTTGGATTGATTTCTTTCAACAAATTATTACCAATACAAGTGTTCAAATTCCATAATCCATTTTCTAGTTTCAATTTACGTTCATCGAATAATTGTAATCTGAAATTTTGCTGTACATTGGGCGATGCTACAACTAAAATTTTTTGCGTCAACCCAACTTGTTTCATAAATCCGCGCATTTCTTCAGCTATACCAATGGCACTACAGGTCTTACCTGTACCCAATCCATGATATAACAACAAACTATTATATGGTGTTTGGAATGACAAAAAATTCTTTACGAACAATTGATGTGGAACTAATTCAAAGTCGGCTTCACATAATAAATTGGTACGTTCTCGAATATCGTAAATTTTTCCGTCATATTTAGTATCGTTGAATTCTTTCAATTTTGCTATTTTCAAATTGAATGCTGGGTCATTCAAAACTGGATACAAAAAATCATTGGATTTATCAATTTTACTATTTTCATATTCCAATTTTTCTTTTTTGAAAAGGAATTCATTATACTCTTTCGAGTCAATATCAATTGGAGCAACACCAACCTCTTCATTCAATTTTTGTTCTTCTCGTGTTTCATCTACATTTGATATATCCGGAATAGGTTCTTTATCTATTCTTTCCACTATGGTTTCTTCTTGTTCAACATGTTCTAATTCTGGAATAACTAATTTTTCTTCCGGTATTTCTTGTATTTCAATATTTTCAGGGACTTCAATAATTTTTTCTTGTAACTGTATTACTCTTGTATAGTCATCATCAACTGGTTCTATTCTACTGACAACATCATCTAATACTTTCTCAACAATAACTGGGTTCTCGATAACAACATTGTCGATTGGTTTCAATAACACCTTTTGTTTTATTTTTTTTGGTAATACTAACTCTTCTCCTGTGTTATCTAAAATATCATCTCTTATTTTCAATCGATTCTTTTCGGTTTTTGTAGTTTCACATTTACCCGTAACAATATTTTTTCTAGTACCATTTGGACAATCTGATTTGCCACGATTTATTATAGAATCTAGTAATGGATTGGGTGTATCAACATCAATATCTGCTGGATACAGTCGAGTTAGTTCTTCAAATAAACCATTTATTTTGGAAAAAATAGTAGAATTATTGATAATCTCCCGTTTCGATAAATATTTCAAAACATAATCTTTTTTGTAACGTTCGATAATTCCAACAATACCTAAACGGTCATCTTTGCCATTGAGTATTTGATCAATACCTACTAATTTTGCGGTTTTTATATCTCTATATTCGATAGCACGCATGTCCGCACCTTTGGATTTAAAATCATCATTTTCAGTCAATTCACCGAGAACATAACATAATTCCGGACCACTCACCAGTTTTCCATTGATATAAGCTTTTTTACCTCGGTCGCCAGATTTGATTTCAATAATAGAATTCATGTTTTCTACATTCAATAATTCTTTGATTATTTCGATAGCTCTTTCCGTAGTTTTTTTCTTTTTTTCAGCGGTATCAATACCTTGAATTTTACCACCTAGTATTTTTTTTGTGTTTCTATTATCTTTTTTCATATTATGGTTTGATTTGTCGTTATTTTTTCTTGTTGTAAATTTCATAAGAAAATGTTAATAATGTCTATATATTTGATAGATATTATTATATACGTTTCAACAACTAAAAATTTTATAGGTTTTCAACATACAATCAATATTCGTTATCAATTTTATTTTTTCTAAATTATAGGGCCTTATTGACAGAATACACTCGTCATACGTTTTCCATTCCATTTTACTTACTTCTGATTTCTCGAAATTATCCATATTTGTAGTATCCGAATAATTCATAAAATTCAAATAATATTTATGTTTATAAGATTTGTAATTCGAACCGGTAAATATCTCTTCAAATGGTAATATATTTTGAATATTTTTCAATTTATTATTCTTAAATCCGGTTTCTTCACAGAATTCACGAATAGCACAATCGTAATCTTTTTCTTGATAATTTCGCCGACCTTTTGGAAATCCCCATTCGGGTTCATCCCAACATGGAAATGTATTACTGTATTCAATCAAAATATCGATGTTATAAAAATCATTTTTGTTTACAATACCCTTTTTCAATATATTGAATTTTTCTCTAGAAGTCAATTCCTCTGATTTGTATTGATTTGAAATATGTTCATTACCCCATATACATTTCCATAAAGAATCAAAAGACATGTTTTTGATATTTTCCTTTTCTTGATTCGTCATTTGTTTTAGCATATTAATTATATAATCCTTGTTGTATATCGAATATTTACCACGCATAAAATCTATATATCCTAAAGTATCTTTTCTTCTTATCATAAGATATTCTATTTTATTATCATGATTTATGCGATGAACAATTATACCAATACTAGTAATTGGCATTTTACATTGATGATATAAATGTCCTATTTTTCCACAATTATTACAATAATTTTCATTCATTTTAAATACGATTATCCTATTTGATTATAGTCACATGTCTTTATATATTTATATTATCAAAAAATGGATTTGTCTAAAACAAATTTTTTTACACCGGATGTTTGGGGACCGCATTATTGGTTTTTTTTACATACAATAGCCGAATCTTACCCTATTACGCCGAACAGTATTACAAAAAAGAAATATTATGATTTGATTCAAAACATGCCGCTTTTTATTCCAGTAGTTGAATTCGGAGACAAATTTAGTGAATTTTTGGATAAATATCCGGTGACACCATATTTAGATAATCGTGATTCTTTCGTTAGATGGGTACATTTTATTCATAACAAGTTCAATGTTTTGTTAGGTAAAGAAGAGATATCATTACCCCTCGCTTTAGAAAAATACAGAGCCGAGTACAAACCAAAACCAGTTTACTTATCGGAAAAAATAAATTTACGAAAACATTATATTCATGCTATACTTATCTTGATTTTCGTCGTTTTAATCTATATCTATTATGAATAACTTTCTCAATAGAATATAGATAATATAAGAAAAAACAAACATATGAGAATTGAGATTATCATTTTTATAATAGCAGCTTTCGTTATTGCTAATATTTATACAGATGGAAAATATATGAAACTATTGATGTCATGGAAAAAATATTATCAAATGATAGGTGTAGTATTCGTGGCAATTATGTTATATATTTTGATAAAACGTAATCCATTGAGAGCTCGTGAAATAGTATCCACTACAAATGATTATATCAAATATTTACCAATTGATAGAAATACGTCGAATTTTATCTCACCTATATTGGATTTTACATCGAAACAGAATTTCAGTGAAAGTAATGGTTACGATGAATATAACTATCCAGTGATACCAATGCCGAATTATCAATCAAACGCAGAATCCAAATTGATGAATTCTGGAAAAAAATCCACAAAACGTTCAGTAAGTGAAACAAAAAAGAAATTTGTAGCAGCAAGACAGAATTGGACATGTGGAGATTGTAAAAAACAATTACCCGCTTGGTTTGAAGTAGATCATACGATACGTTTAGAAAGAGGAGGTTCTAATCATGTAGATAATTTAGTTGCTTTATGTAGAGATTGTCATGGTAAAAAAACAGCAATTGAGAACTTATAATTCATCTGTTGAAAATAGATATTATTTATGAATAAATATATTCACAAATAATATACAAGTCATAAATATTTTATTGAAAATGTTAGATAGAATAAAAAATTTTTTTCAAAAAATAATTAGTTCCATGATTAAATTTATAATTGATAAAAAAAATGACTTTTATGAATTTGTAAATAATGTGATAATCGATACGGATTTACAAAATTGCTTAATAAAATATGGAATAATCTATGTTTTTATTTTAGTAGCAATAATCATATTAGGTTATGCAGCGACAGATACAAAAGCATTAACTAGTAAATTATATGTTTATATTTTTGGATTGATAATACCATTTATATTTGTATATTTTCTTTTGATTAACAAAACCGCGAATTCTGGCGCAAATTATAGATTATTAGTTTATGCGTTGCTTTTGGCTTTTGGATTTACAATTTCGTATTATTTTATTAATGCTAATTCTGGTGCGTTTTTAGTAGCAAGCTATGTAATAAATATATTGTTGTTAGTAATTATAATTATTGGATTATCCATTTTCTTTTATATTTACAGTAATTATTTGAAATCACTATCTGGATGGACAGGATTCATCGTATATTTATTATTTTATATTCCATGTCTCTTCATTATTTTCATCAAATACATTTTGAATGAATTCAAAATGACAACAAACATCGTATTTGTTATGTTCATAATAGAAATAGTATTGATATTATTCTATTTTTACTTACCAAAATTATTGAATGCTCTTTCAAACAAAGATGGAATTGTTATATTGAAAGATTCGGCTTTCTTGGACAAACAACGAATATTATCCAGTTCTTCAGATCTGAAAATTCCGGATTTGGACCCCAATAGTTCTCAAAGAGGTATATTTAGACGTAATTATTCTATCTCATTATGGGTTTATTTGAATGAGCAGTCAAGTGAATACCGAGCATATTCTAAAGAAACAAATATTTTCGATTATGGAAACGGAAAACCAAGAGTAACATATTACAATGATAATTATGATTCTAAATATACAGACAAATACATTTTTTATTATAATGAATCACAAGGTGACAAATCTGGATTTGAAATATCATTACCTCACCAAAAATGGCATAATTTCGTTTTCAATTACAGGGATAGTATGGTTGACCTATTTATAAATGGTAATTTAGAAAATTCATATAATTTCACTAATAACAACAATCAAAACTTTTTTGTCAATGATCAAATAACTATCGGTAACAATGATGGATTATATGGTGCTATCTGTAATATAAAATATTATACTGAACCATTGACACAATTCCAAATTGTTAATATGTATAATTTACTAATGAATAATAATCCTCCTGTAAATAATTTATAATGATTTAATATAAAAGTAATCAAAATAATGAATCCAGTGCTTATTATTTTAGGAATTGTTATTGCTATATTGATTTATGTTTTGTACAGATATTTTTCAGTTACATCTACAACTATTCAATCTAGTGCTAGTTTGAAAACACCGGTTACACAAATTACAAATATTGATAATCCGACTAGTACTGGATATGCGTATGGTATATGGATTTACATAAATAGTTGGGATATAAACGCGAATAAAACTATTTTTAGCCGCAAAGATAACTTGAAATTGTATTTAGATAAGAGTAGTCCTGTATTGAAATTAGATATGACTATGAGTAATAGCACAGCGGCTACACCAGTTGTTCAAACACTCACTGTTACAGATAATTTCCCAATTCAAAAATGGTGTCATATTATTGTTAGTGTTGATAATCAATTTGCTGATGTATATATGGACGGTAAATTAGTAAAATCCAAACGATTCTATAATGTGACTGTAACCAATACAACTACTTTGGGTAGTATGCCAAAAATTCCAGGAGACATAACGGTGCCTATTTTCTTAGGAAATTCAGATGTATCTATAATACCATTTACAGCATTTGATGCTTATGTAGCTATGTTCAAACGATGGACCGGTCCAATTGACCCACAAACAGCATGGAGTACTTATATGTCAGGTAATGGTGGTAATAGTCTTTCAAATACTCTTTCATCTTATGGAATTAATGTAGCAATATTGAAAGATAATGTTGTTCAATCCAAATTCGCATTGTTTTAGAATTTATGACGAGAATAAAAAGATAAAAACCGTAAAATAAAAAATCGTTATATTATAATATAATATAACGAATATAAATGAATAATTTTCAACCAATACAGGCTCAACAAATACAAATACCAGAATCTGTAAAATCGGGGTTTGAAAACGTGGGCAATACATTCAATAATGTGAAATCGAGTATTACCGAATCAGTGAATCAATTTTCGGATTCAGCAAAAGCAGGAGTCGGAGCTTCTACTTCTTTTTTGAGTTCAAATACAGTTGTCGCAAAGGTAGCCTTTTTGATTTTAGTTTTGATTGTTTTCATGTTTTTAGTCAATTTAGGGATTATTTTGATAGGATATTTTCTAACTCCATCCGATGACCCATATATTGTAAAAGGTATGATTGATGGAACAAATAGTAAAGTAATAACACAAGATCCGAAATCAAAAGATACTATATCTATAAAACGTTCAAATAATCAATCATCTGGTATTGAATTTACATGGAGTTTTTGGATCTATTTGAACGATTTAGGTAATGATAATAACAAATATCAACACATTTTCAACAAAGGTGATAATAATTTCGATAAAACAACCGCAATATCCACTATTAATAATAGTCCTGGTGTTTATTTAGGACCAAACAATAATAGTTTGTTAGTGATATTGGATACTGTTAATAGCACAGATACGAATAATAGAATCGATATTGAGAACATACCCATTCGTAAATGGGCACACGTTGCTATCCGTATAAAAAATACCATTTTAGATGTATATGTTAATGGAATTGTATCAAATCGTCTAGTTTTGTTGAATGTTCCAAAACAAAATTACAATAATGTCAATTTATTTCAGAATGGCGGTTTCAATGGCAAGCTGTCCAATTTACGTTATTATAGTAGAGCATTGAATGTATTCGAAATCAACGCGATAGTTTTATATGGCCCTAATTTGAATATAGCAGATACTAGTTCATTACAAAACAAAAACTTTGATTATTTATCAAGACAATGGTATTCACAACAACAAGTATAATTTCGTCTTATGAAAACTTTATAATATATGATTTAATATATATATTATAAATGGGAGATTCACAATTAACTACAGCATGTCAGCAACGCAAGATGCAGATGTTGTTTAATATTCCTCCAATAAGATATGAAAAAGTATCTCCCTATACCCAATATCCTCAATTTTCACAAAGAGATTTTGATATGCGTAGAAAGGTCGAAATATTGAAATATGAAGGAAATAATACAAATACAAAAACGAACAAATTCAAAAAAACTGAGTTTTGGTCACAACTTGTCAATGGAAAAAAACAGACTTCTTCGTATCCTAGTATATTTACAACCGTTATTGATAATTCTGGAAATTACAACACAACGGAAAAAAAAGCAAGAGTTAGTGATTGTTCTTTGGATGATTTCATACCTACTCCTACATCATCATGTGGTGTTCCGGGACCAATAATGTATTTAGTGAATAATCCAAAGGTACCACTGTATAATTTTGTATCACAACCAAATGCTTATGCTTTTGAAAATTCATATGATTATGACAAATGGAAATATTATATTACCAATGACATAAAATGTCAATCTGGTGTAGAAACTAAGATTTTTACACTGTATATAAAACCAAATATAGATCAATATTCTTATACATATTATTTCAATATTCCTATAGGAATATACGTGAATGGAACAAATATTTCAAATTCAATATTGAATAAGCCTTTACAATTCAATGATATAAGTTTGAATATCAATTCGATTGATTTATCGGTTTATTATAGTAACAAAAAAGTTACTCTACAAAAAATTCCTAGTATCATACCGTCAAAAGATATTTCTATGAATTATAATATATCATTCACTCCTACTAATATATATAGTTCGTATAGTGCCGTATTGTATAGTGGTATGTTACATGTATCCAATGTATATTTATTCACAGAACCTGGGTATATTTATGATATTTATTTGAAATTCAATTCAAGTTTGAATTTGAATACGAATACAACTTATAGTAGTAGCATACTGAATACAAGTTATGGTGTTGTTTGTAATTTATCATCAAACAATAAAAAAACAGAAATAAATGCTACTATAAATAGTGGCCAGCCCAATGATTATTCCGCTTTTATTTTTAATGGATTATAAAATTACTTACATTTCATACAATATTTTTCACGACATATAGGACAATTTTCACATTTTTTCATACAATCACAGCATATATAATGACAACAACCTGGAACTATAATGGTATCTGAATCCATTTTTTCATAACATACTGGACAATCCTCATATTTATTTTCTTCATTCAATAATTCGATTATTTTATTCGTCATTCTATTATGATTTTTTGAAAACATATCATACAATCTGTTTATTTTTTTTTGAAGAAACCTATTCTTCTGTTCATTCATAATGACTAAATCGTGTAATCCTTCTATTTGTTCTGTCAAATTTTCATTTTTTTCCATCAAATCGTTATTTTGTTTCAATAGTTTATTATATTTGTCATTTGTAATTGACATTTCTGGTTTTATAGGGTAAGGAGAATAGTTTTTGTAATAATATACATCTATAACTACAGTGAATGATGGATTATCTACTTCAAAATTATCTTGGGTTGTATTCATATTATAAACATATGTCCATGAAAGGGTTCTACATCCATCGAACAATCTGTATTTATCGAAATATCCGAAATATTTTGTTTCAAAAAATTCGAAATCAGGTAATACTTGATTTGTGAATACAGATTCACGAGGATGAATCAAATTACCATCTTCATCAAATACATCATTTGTAACATCGTATATTTTATATCTACTAGGAATTGTCAAAACGTATTCATGTAGATTTTTTTTTGTGTTTTTTGTTAGCAAACGTAAAGGGTCGTAGTGTTTCAAATTTTCGCTTTTAATTTCAGCCAAAAAGAATTCATCAAAAGAATCTCGAAAGCGTTGGTCACGTGTCATTGTTGATTTTGAATTATTATTGTTTCATTATAATAATACTAATTTATCCAATAAATTCATCAATTTTTTATACTTTTATTGAATCATATTTATGTATTCAAGTGTATAATTCAATTCTTTTATGTATTTTCTAGTAAATGTCGATAAATCAAATTCTAATTCTTCTTTTCTATTGAGTACAAAATAAAACATATATTCATATGCTGATAATAATTCCTCCATTTTGTTATTCTCACTGTTCAAATGATTTTTTCTAAAGTGATAGACGTAATTATCCAAACATACATATGGTTTCTGTAAGTAAATTGCTGGTTCAAAAACCAAGTTGTTTCTTGATATCTTGAGAAAAATATTATATATGGCGTTCATTTTTTTCAATATTATTTGATAATTCATATGAATATCATGATTTATTTTGTATGCTGGAATATCGTAATTAAGTTTCGAAATATTCGATAACCAATCCAAGTCATCTATAAATGTTCTGTCTATTTCTACTATTTTATCACCGACACAATAACTTTTCACGGATTCATACGCATTTTTTGTATTGTAATAGTCATTCAGTTTTTCTTCAATATGGTTTTTCAATTCGTCAAGATTATTTTTTGACAGTTTCGGAAAACATTCGCAATTATTCATGATATTTTCTACAATATCCAGTTCAGATTCAATAATTGGAAAGCTATAACCTAATTCATGGTAAAGGGTTCTCTGTAAATGGTCATCGAGAACCTCAGTTGAATAACTACCTCCACGTACATTTTCAATGCCATAAAATGACATGTATTTTTTTACATACATATTTGTTTCTAATTCACTTGTAATATCTATCGATTCATGAATTGATAGTGGATGATTGTTTTTTACAAAACTATACAGTAATTTACATTCCGTAAATATTTTTGCGGATTCAGTTTGTTTTGATACGTGTAACATCCATTTCTCATTTTCCAGAGTTATAACATATAATTTTTTACTGGTCATTGATAATAGTATTTATAAATATAATCATGATTGTTTATATTTATTTTTTACATATTGACATTTTTATATTCTAGTATATTGACTTTTCAATGGATGGTTCATGTTGCTCGTTAAAGTGGGGTTCAAGCACATTTGTTCATCTGGAAATATTTGACCCGATAAACACTTATTTTGGTCGCTTACTTCTATACAACCTCGTTTTCCTTCATATTCACCTACTAAACACCATCCTACTTTATTAGATGTAATTGGTTTTTGAATAGGACTAGTACTATTGTCGGGTTCTGATTTTGCTAATCTGTATTTAGAGTCATTCAATGTTATGTCTAATTGATTTCTAGAATTTGGATCAACATTTTTTTCACTAGCATTTTTCAACAGATTACCAACAGATTGTATAGAACCCTCGGCAACATCAATGCCGAATTTTGCTGTATCTGATACAATATCAGCGGACTTATTTATAATTGAGCCTGTTGTATAACCAAATACAGATAATATCTGTGAAAATAATGGTCCAAATATATTAATTATAGTTTGTACAAAATCACCAAAAATATTCAATAGATTTATTCCTAAAAACGATAAAATGAGTAAAACAACCAATACTATAATCAACATATTTTTACTTAAAAAACTAGTGCTATTTGATGGAGGCATAATATTCGAGGTTGGAACAGGTGTTATATTATTTTCCATATTTATAATTATATATATAATATATTATTTTTATTGTTCGTTTAGTTTTCTATTAAAATTTATAAAAATATAGTAAAATGGGATTTTTTAATTTTATAGAAACTTTTTTCTTTATTAGTTTAGCAATTACTTTTGTACTGATATTGTTATTAGTATATCACTTCAAACAACGTCTTAGTCACTTGGAACATAAATCAGAGACAGTTGTACAAATCATCAATAATATTGTTAAAGAAATCAATAATATGAGAAATTATTTTGTTATGACTGAACAGAGTGTCAATAATTCTCTAAACAATATCACATATTCTATACAAGATACCAATAATGATAAATATACAAATCCATACAAAGAGGTTGACTTTGATGACGAAGATGATGACGAAGACGATGACGAAGATGATGATGACGAAGACGATGACGAAGATGATGACGAGGATGATGATCACGAAGACGAAGACCCAAATTCAACAACATTATTAGGAGAAATCAATGAAGTAATTATGGAAGAGACTGAATTGACTGAAGAAATAAAAGTAATTAATGTAGGTACATCTCTCGAAACAGAAAATGAAATTCATGCCGATGATATCAATTCAGAAGATTGTATTGAACCATTAGAAACAGATGACCATGATGAATCTGTTGAAATACAAGAAAAAAATGATATTCATGTAGAAAAAATAAATACAACAGATTTAGAAAAAGACACTTTAGAAAATTCAAGTGAAATCTCGAAAGAATCATCTAGAGAAGTCTACCAAAAAATGAATGTTCAGGCATTAAAAACATTAGTAATTTCAAAAGGTTTATGTAGTGATTCAAGCAAAATGAAAAAACCTGAACTCTTGAAATTACTTGAATCGAGTGAAGATGTTTAGAAAAATCATAATTGAAATTTGTAATAAAAAAATATATATTTGTTTATTATAAGTAAGTATTAAAAATGTTCTCAAATTATTTTCAAAATTCAGAAAAATTAGATTACGCATATCCGGTTGTAAAAGAAACACTTCCATTATCATCAAGGGGATATCATACAAACAACAAATATCCTGAATTTCCACCTTTAATGAATGATGGACGTTCAATTGTAGCATCATGGCAACCAGAAGCCACAACCAATGCGGATTTGATCCAAAGTAATAATATCAAATCAAATTGGGAATATCGTAAATATCTCATTGATAATGCCAAACAGGTTTGCGAATATAATTTCAGAGAAGCTTGTAATGATGCTGGATATTATAAACGTCCAATTGATTTACCTAGTATTCAATCCAATATTGTAGATGGATTTTTGACCAAACCATATAATTATACTGGTGTATTAGATAATACAAAACCATTTGGTTATTCATCTAGTGATTTAAAAGAAATTTATTTATCTAGAGAACAATTAGATGCTCGCAAATTTTCACCTTCTATTACTCAATACGATTTGTTGACAAGTTCTCAAAATTAATTTTTGAGAACTAAAAATAAAAGATACATAATAGAAAATAATTTGTTCTCAAAAACAAATATAAAATTCCTCTATTTTATATTTGTATATCTATAAAATGAGATTGATTAGTTTTGATATTGGTATAAAAAATATGGCCTATTGTATTTTGAGCACAGATGCATCCAATATTGAGATTTTAGATTGGAATGTTCTCAATTTGATGGATTCTGAACAACCAAAAAACATTTGTACTTGTATGATTCCAGCAAAATCGAAAAAACATCAACCTAAACCTTGTACGAAAATTGCCAAATTTCAAAAAAGTGGTAATTATTATTGTGAAAAACACGCAAAAACAAATGCTCAATATTTCATTCCTACAAAACAAACTACTCTCACTAATTTGAAGAAATTGAAATTAGAAGAATTATTAAAAATAGGAATTTCACATTCTCTTTTTATCAATATCGAGAACTTTACCAAATTGAATAAATCAAAAATATTAGATATAGTATCGAAATTTTATGAAAAAAAAAATTTAGAACCAATAGTATTCAAAAAATCGAAAACAGCTGGCGATACAGATTTGATAAAAATCGGTAAAAACATGAAAATGCTTTTGAATAATATAACCGGGATTGATGAAATTACACATGTGGTAATCGAGAACCAAATATCTCCAATCGCAAATCGTATGAAAACCATACAAGGTATGTTAGCACAATATTTCATTATGAAAAATTCAGATATAGAAATCGAATTTGTATCTTCCGTTAATAAATTAAAACTCTTTGAAAAAAAGAAAATCGAGAACATTCTTGTTGAAATCGAAAAAACAACCGAAAAGACATCGAAATCAACCACAACGAATCCAAATTACAAAGAACACAAAAAAGACGGTGTATTTTATTGTTCTCAATTATTAGAAATAAATTCTTGTTTTCATAATTGGCAAAATGCTTTAGATACAAAAAAGAAGGATGATTTAGCGGATTCATTTTTACAAGGGGTTTGGTATTTGAAAAATAAACACCCAAATAAAATAAATATATTATTGAATGCGGATGATTTAAAAATAAATAGTGTATTATTATCATAATATAATGGAAACTATCGATATTGGATTAAGTGATTTAGAGCCAATTTCTCTCGATTTTAGTAATGAAAGGTCTGAATCAAAACCATCTGTCAATTTTGGACCGGGTATTGAATTTCTGATGAATGACAAAATGAAATCATCATCATCTACTATGAATCTGAATTTAGGGGAATTGGATACTTTAGAAGATGAATTGAATAAATTATCTGGAGCAGGTGATTCTTCTAGTAAATCTTCATCTAATGGTGAAACAAAAACATTGGGTGGTTTTGCTGCGAACTTATTTGGTTTGGGAGGAAATTCATCATCAGCCACAGAACCAGTAAATATCAACATTGATTCAGAGTTGAATAGTTCAAATTTAGGTACTGCTACACGCGAAAGTGTCGGTAATACAAAAACCTGGGATGGATTCTCAAAATTGAACGAAATTCCACTTAATAATAGTGGCTCATCATCAAAAATGACAGAAAGAGAACGTAGACGTAAGAAGCGTGCCATGCTTAAAAAATTAGAAGAATGGTATGAAAAGGGATTAATAAAACATAATTCCCGTTTTGATATGGAATCTTCTTATGAAGAAATCGAAGATGAATATGAAACTGCTTTAGAAGATAAACGTAAGAAAGATAGTGTAAAATTACAAGGTTGGTGGTTTATGACCTTTATCAATTCTTTAGAATACGCTAATACTGTATTTAATCCATTTGATTTGAATTTGGATGGTTGGGGTGAGCAAATTAGTGAAGATATTGATAGTTATGAAGAAATTTTTTCCGAATTACATGACAAATACAAAGGTGGTAAATTAGCACCAGAAATTTCTCTTTTATTGAGAGTCGGATTCAGTGCTGCTGTTTTGAATTTTTCCAACAAAGCTTTATCCAGCGCAACACCTGCTTTCAATGATGTAATCAAACAAAGTCCCGAATTGATGCGAATGTTTACAAATGCTACCGTTAGTAGTATGAGTCAGGCATCACCAGCATTTTCTATGGCAAACAATTTTGTACAAGACCAACAGCGTCCACGTGGTCCACCACCACCAGCCCCAGTAGAGACTAAAAATCAACCTCCTCCTCAACGACCAGGTATGGTTTATACTGAGAATCCAGGAAGTAGACCAGATATCAATGCTGGAAGAGGCGTAATGTTCAGAGAACAAGGTGTTGAATTAAATAATAATTTCGAAAATGTAAATCAACAAGAGCGTTCTTTTCGACCACCACAACAATCTCAACAACAAACATCTCGTCAGGAAATGAGAGGACCACAATCAAGTGATATTGAGAACATTTTATCTGGATTGAAAACGAGAAGTGTCAATATTCATGAACAATCTCAGCCTCAATCAATGGCACAAGATGATGATTCTATGATTTCGATTAGCTCGTTGAAAGATTTACAAAACGGAAATTTACCAAAACGTAGTAATCGTAGAAAAAATCGCTCCGATAGAAACACTATTTCATTAGATATTTAATAAAATGATTGGTACATGAAAAAATATAATGGCATGTAGAAATGCCATTATATTTTTATGGTTTTTATGAATTTTTGATTTTGTAATTTTGAAGTTTCATCCTCTGTGCGGATTGAAATCTTCAACGATGTAATTTTCTTTTCAATTCTGCTCTTTTAGAATAAATTTTCATCTTGTCTTTGTTTTTTTCACGATATTCACGGTCGTATTCTTTTTTTTTTAGAGCCTTTTCTTCCGCTTTTGCGATGATATCTAATTTTTCTCTTTCGAGAATTCTAATAAAATCTTCTTTTCCTTGTTCAGATAAATCAGTACGTTTTTGTATATCTGATATTTTTTCAGCATAATTTTCTTCGATTTTTTCTGGTTTCAATGATTCGCGATATTTTTTACTATAATCACGTGTTTTTCTGTTGTTATTACTTCTCCATTTCTTTTGACGTAAATCTTTTGATGATGATGATAATTCTTCTTCATTAACTATATCGATAATTTTTATATTGTTTGATACTTCTTCAATACTTGATTGGATGGGGTGGTCTTTTACATCATTCGTACGCGGAATGGCAACATGATTTAAAAAGCCACTCAAAAAGCAAATGCTCATATCATATTCATTCATATCATATGTTTCAGATACAATTGTTTCTATAGATTTACCATTTTCAATTTGAATGGTTTTTTTTGTAAAAACAACCTTGTTGTCTGAATATTGAAAAGTAGTAGAGGTAGCCATTATTATAATTGTTCAAAGTTTTATTATTCTTTTTTTGATTAGGAAAAATATCTTCAATTTTTTCAAAAAAATACAAAAAATATCTAATTTTTATGTATATAAAATATATAAAATGAAATTTTTTCACAAAATCATATTAGTAATAGTATTATCAATTATTGTATTATTACCGTTTGTATTTAGTAAAAAAATAATGGAATCTTTAGTATCAGATGCGAAACAGGAAAAAATACCAGAACCTGTCAAAATGTTGTTACAACCAATAAAGGATAGTATAAACAATTCATTCGATGCCGAAGGCAAAATGAAAAAGGATTCTATTCAACCTTTGAAAAAAGCTATCAATGATTATTTGGATAACGCACAAAATAATATGACAAAGAAAAGTTTCAAAGACTTATTGAATTCAGTAACTGCTATTTCGAGTGAAATAAACGATTCAATCAAATATTAATATCAATAACAACGGGATAATGGTCAGAATTGTATGTATTACAAAATTCGCCATACATATGATAAATAAACGCATTTGATACTTTATTAAATAAATTGTCAGTTACTAGAATATGGTCTATCATCGAGAACTCATTTATAGACGATTTACAATCCTTGTTTTTATCGTACCATTCAGTATATCTATCTTGTGATGGTATTTCTGACGCAATACTATTCAATTTATAAACATACGAATTCGTTTTTGGATCTTTTCCTTTTAGAATATCGAGAACTTGTGATGTAGGTAGATCATTGTTTGAATCTATAATTTCATTATCATAATCATTGAAATCACCTAACAAAATGACTTCAAAATGGTTTTGGATATAACCAAGAACAATATTTTGTAAAACAACTGCTTGTGCTTCACGTTCGGCACACCGGGTAGAATCTGTAGGAAAAGCCAATAAATGAGCTCCTATTAATGCTATATTGATTTTATTTATATTGTATTCTGTTATGTAATGTTTACTGACACCAGTGCTGCTCGGCGTTCCTGAATAACCACATTTTGAACCATAAATTGGATATGTTTCACGTGATTCGGAACGATATAAATTTTTGATTGGATCTATTTTGGTCAACATACCTACATTTTGACCGGTAGATGTATCAGTGCCTTTTATCAAATATGGTAAATATTCATTTGAAATCGATGTTTTCAACATATTCAATTCATCACAACCCTCTATTTCGCATATATTGATAATATCTGGATTCAAATTCGAAATTGTTTTCGAAACATAAGATAAATGTATTTCCGCTTCGGATATATTTTTCCATGTACATCCATTCCCTGGACAATCAGAACTAGCATAATAATCTACAAACAACCATTCAGTATTATACTGAACAATCCGTAATGATGTTTTGTTATTTCTACGGTCATTTGAATTTATAGGAACGATATAGCACTGTGTATCAGCCGCAAATGAAATCTGGAAAACTGGTAAGAAAACGAAAACCAAATAGAGAACTTGATAAATCATTATCTATACTATTTGCTAATATTATAGATTCAAAAAAATATATATATTACGTATTTTTGTAAAACTCCAACATTTTCTTTTTTTGTTCATCGTAATTAATCATAGGTTTCGGATATTTTATGTTTTTATATTTGGGTTGTTCGCACATTTCATGCCATTTATGAATGTCTTGTGGAGCAACATCATTCAATTCTGGAACCCATTTCTTTATATATTCGGTCAATTTATCGAATTTCTCACTCTGTATCCATGGATTCATATCTCGGAAATAAGGTTTCATATCTACACCGGTTCCACTAATACCTTGCCAATTACCATTATTCGACGCCAAATCATAATCTGTTAATTTTTGTGCGAAATATTTTTCACCCCAACGCCAATCTATCAATAATGTTTTAATCAAAAAACTAGCTACTGTCATTCTACCTCTATTATGCATATATCCAGTAGTATTCAGTTCTCTCATACAAGCATCTACTATTGGAAATCCAGTTTGACCATTTTTCCATTTTTCAAAATTACTTTCATTTTTACTCCATTTCAAATTTTTATAAATCTTTTGATAAGAATTACCAACTACATCTGGATAAGCATACAAAACATGTGCGAAAAATTCACGCCATAAAAGTTCTCGAATCAAACCATGTTTTAATCCAAATGCTTTTTTGAAACAATGGTATACTTCTCGTATAGACAAACATCCAAATTTTATATAGGCTGATAAAAAAGTAGTTCGATTTATAAAGAAATCACGGGTATCGTCATAATGTGTTTGTTCTCGAATAGCTATTTTCAATCTGTTTTTTCCATTGGTTCTTCCTCCATGTACTAATATATTTTCATTGATTTTTGTGAATTTATTCATTGCGTCTTTCAATGAAATTTTATAGTCAGATGGGTAAATTCGAATTTTCACTAGATTGAATATTTTGTCCAATTTCGGTGATTCAACTGGTAAATCAATTGCCGCATCATAAAATGGTGTATATTTTTTGTATGTGGTACCTGATTGTGAGTTTCCAGTTTTAATAGTACCTGGCTCATATAAATAATAATCAGAATATTCTTTACATTCAATCAATAACTTCTGACATAATTGAAGAGTTCTATTCGTGCGTTCAATCGCGTATGGTGTATAATCTCTATTAAAAAATATGGTATTTATATTGAAAAAATGAACTAAATTACGTAATATAATTGTTTGTTCTCCATAAAAAGTCATAAGTTCTCCACCATTTTTTTTAATATCACTTGATAATTCAGTTAAAGATTCTATCATAAACTGGATGGAGTTTTGTGAGCGATAGTCATTTGTTTTACTTACTTGGTCTGGTGTAAAAATAAAACAAGTATATAATTTATCGCATTCTTTACTTGCCTTTATTAAACCAGTATTATCAAATAATCTAAAATCCCTATGGAAAATAAAGAGTCCGTTCGGTACTTTTTTCATTTATGCTATATTATATTTATATTTTTATTTATAGTTTATTTATAGTTTGTTATTTTTATATATTTTGAAAATACATAAAAAATTGAGCATTTTCAATCCATTTATATATTGATGAATAAATTATACAAGAATGTCCTATAATTATACATTAATCTCTGTTGAAAACTATGAAAAATTCGAATTTTATTTTATATTATTACAAGAATTTGTTATTGAATTAATTGATATATCAAAGATAAATATTATCTTATTATACCCGGTTGTCCTACCATTACTAATTGGATATATTATTGGAAAAATACAGTATAATAGAAATACTTATTATAAAAATCTGGAAAATAAAATAACAGAAATAAATGACAAATTAGCGAAATGTGATAATTTATTAAGTGAAACATTTAATAATGAATTGGATAATATCGATTTTATCATAAATAATAATTATAGTAAACTAAATCAACAAATATTGACTATAAATGATAAAATAGAATCTATACAAATTCATATGTCTATTTTGAATGAATTAGTATATAGTGAAATTAATAATAATAATATATCAAGAACAAACGCTATAGAAAAAATGACAAATTTAATAGCACCACTCGAAAAACGCATTATTAATATCGAAACAAAAGAAAATTATGTATTGATTGGTTATAGAAAAAGCACAGATATTCCTGTTTTCGTATCAACTGAAATTATAAAATTATCAAACGAAGAAATAAAAAAATATCATCTACAAGAAACGTGTATTATTTTACCACTTTTAACAGCATTGCCAAAATTAAAAGAAATTAATATGACACAACTCGAAGGACTATGGTTATCTTTCGAAAAGATAATATCAAAAAAACCATGCACCGATAAACTAATGTATGCCGGAATACATATGCAACTAGGTTCCGAAATAAAACCAATCAATAGCGTATTTAAACATAATATACCAAAAATAGAAAGTTTTTGTAATTCGATTGGTGTGAAGCTAATAATTGAATAACGTTCGATAACGTTACGTAAAATAATAAATAAAACAAATATAAAAACTTTTTTTTATTAGTAATTAGAAATGGCTGATTTTTTTTTCAAAATTAATAATATTGTATTGATGTCATGTCAATTGGGTACAATGATAATTTTAAATAGTTTTAAAAATTCATACGAATATTTAAAAAATATAGATTACAACGAGGTAGCACTGAATATAATAATATTATATAGTAGATTTATAGAAACCGTAAAAAAATATTGGTTGAATTTCTATAATTTTCATCCAATAATTACAAATTTTGTCGATAATGTATCTTATTTAATCTGTTTCTTCATGGCAATGATGATAGACCAACGCATTGAACCAATGCCAACGAATTGGGTTAGTACAAGTATTTTATTGAAACGCGATACAAGCCGTTTCGAAGGCGAACCATATACGTTTGTTGAAAAATATGATATGATGAACATGAACATACTAAGCGATAATGATAGTTATGATAGTTTTTTTATTAATGGATTCAAGGATGCTTGTGACTGCGCAAAATCGATTGCTTATAATAATAAATCAATCGTTGAAAGTTTGATTACAATGAAATTAGAAGACCAATATGTTCATTATACTTTTTATAAGGAAAATGATGAAAATGACCCAGTAGTATTACCATTAATACCTTGTAAAACCAAATTTTTAACAGTAGAATATACTCACCCGAGAATGGCTTATAGTATTTTTTTAGAACTAGACAAGAATGTATTCTATGCCAATAATGAGATTCTTTCACCACTTTTTGTTTTGAGAAATTTGAAATATCAACCCAAAGCTTTTGTATTTGATATGAATTACAAAATAAAAATTTTAGACGAAAACATCCATTCTTTTGTTTTAACAAGTAATCAACATGTTTTTTTACATAAAGCTTCTTATAAAATAGTTTCCAACAGCAATGAGAACAATGAGTAAAAGAAAAAATAATTGCCTAAACTATATAAAGAATTTTCTAATTATAATATACGGGCGTAATCACAATGGATGCAGTGAGTATTCCTACCCCACAACATTCTTTGAATGATAAATGGAATTATTATTTTCATTTACCACACGATAAGAACTGGGATTTGTCCAGTTATACGGTTATTATGAAGGATATTGATACTGTTGAAAAGGTGATTTCGTTGAATGAAACAGTAAATGATAATATTATCAAAAACTGTATGTTGTTTGTTATGCGGGTTGGGGTTACGCCCATGTGGGAAGACCCACGAAATCGCAATGGCGGTTGTTTTTCGTTCAAAGTAACAAATAAAGTAGTTACAGAAGTCTGGCGTAATCTCTACTATGCTTTATGTGGCGAGACATTATGTATAGAAAAAAAATACAACAAACATATCAATGGTATTACGATTTCACCAAAAAAAAATTTTTGTATTGTAAAAATTTGGTTGGATACATCTAATTATCAAGACCCTAATATAATTTGTAATATTCCGAATTTATTGAAACAAGGATGTTTATTCAAGAAACACGAACCTGAGTTTTAGACCTATTATCATTGATAATAAATGATTTTATTATCAATTCGAAAAATTATATATGTAAATCCATTATTAAACGAATTATCAATGTAAATACAATAGCATGTATGGCTAAACCTAATAATGTAGGGCATCCATCATTACTTGCGATTTTACCAACGATACTAGATAGTAATGAATTCATGAATTTGAATGTGAATGGGTTGAATATCAACAATACTATTAATGTTGTATACAGAGTATATTTCCATTTGTTAAAAGAGGCTAAAGGCTGGTTTTCTTTTACTGGATGAGCAGATTCGGTAGAAGGCATTGAATACAATAATTGTATATATTCTATTATAGAAAAAATTGAATAAATATATCTAAATATATCAAAAAGCATAAATGAAAATGTTCACCCGTTATATTCCATCCATTAAAGAAACTATTATATACAAAAAAGGTAGAGATGCTCAAGATAATTTCGATTTAATTGATGACTCAAATGACAATGATATTTGGTTTCATATTCATGGCGATTCATCTGCTCATGTAGTAGCATCAATAGATGATTTGAATATGGAGTTAAATAAAAAACAACTACGGGATATTATAAAACAAGGTGCTGTAATATGTAAGCAGTATTCCAGTTACAAATCTGATAAAAATGTCCCAATTGTATATACTAGAATAAAAGACGTAGAAAAATCAACACCAGTAGGCAGCGTAATAATTCGTTATGGAAAAATAGTAAAAAATATGAATATATAATAATACACTATGGATTCTAGTTGTAACAAAATAATAGATTCTAGCAATAATCGAATAAATAATTTCTCTCCTGACTGGGGTATAATGCTTACAATACAGGGGAGTCTTAATATAAGAATTGGCACACAAGCATGGAAAAAATACATAAGTGCTGGGTTTTGGAATTATATATCAACACCTATTAATTTTACAATTACTCTTTTTACTGCTTTGACCGCAGGTCAAACAGGAACACAAAGTACTTATTTAACAGACAAACAATTATTTATAATGTTGTTTGTATCTTTTTTGCTTTCTATAATAAATACTTTTTTCAAATTGAAAGAAAAAGCCCTTTTGAATTATGAATCATCTAAAAAATACGATGAATTTGGTGCGAAATTCGAAGAGATTTATTATATGCCATTATCTTGTGAAAGTGATTTGAAATTGAAACTAATCGAATATAAAATCTTACAAGAAGAAATCAATAAATATTCACAAAAAGAAAGTATCGAGAACGTAAATTATTTTACAGAATTGATTTATATATGTTTTCATTGTTTCTTTGAAGACAACCTGAAAAGAATAAATAAAAGTGATAGATTTTGGTATTTAGATGGGTTGAGCCCTGATACTGGACGCAAACGTAATCCTTGGAATATAAACATAAAAGAATATTTTTTATATGACATTTCAGGACAAGTGATTTATTTAGACGACGAAGAAATCAAAGAAAAGAATGATAAATACAAATTAGCTTTAGATAAATATAGTAAAAAATCGAATTTGGCACATTATAAAGCTGTGTCGAAACGTCCTCTTTATTATGATGTAGAATCGAATTCTATCGATTCTTATGGCAATATCAATCGAAAATTAAACAAAGAAGAAATAATAGAAGATATTAATAAACGTGAAAATGACCGTTTGAATGAGCTTAAATTGACCTACGTAAAAGATAAAATAGAAAGCTGTTTAGAAAATAAACGCATGACTATCCGAAAAATTAATGAATTTTCAAAAAAATCTTGATTTTATGTATATTTATATAAAGAATAAACCGTATATACACTATATAAATTTATATAATGTATAATATTGATTTACGTAGCGATACAGTAACACAACCAAGTGTTGAAATGCGACACTCCGTTGTAAATTGTTCAGTAGGAGACGATGTTTATGGTGAAGACCCTACTACAAATGAATTACAAGAAACAGCCGCCAAATTATTTAATAAGGAGTCCGCTTTATTTTTCCCATCTGGAACTATGAGTAACTTGGCAGCTATATTATCTTGGTCTCCGAAACGTAGTTCTGAAATTATAGTTGGAGATAAAAGTCATATTTTTTTATACGAACAGTGTGGTGCGTCACAATTTGGTGGTGTTTCTTTGAGAACCGTTCCCAATTTATCAGACGGAACAATGGATATCGAAAGTATTAGTCTTGCCATAAGAGACGATGATATCCATGAACCTATTACATCTCTTATTTGTATAGAAAACACACATAATGCTTGTGGTGGGCAAGTATTACCATTCGAATTTTTACAAGATTTGAAAATGTTATCTTTAGACAAAAATATTCCTATCCATTTAGATGGTGCCAGAATATGGAACGCATTGACCTATATGAATAAACCTCCACATGAAATCGGCGAAATGGTTGATTCTCTAACTGTTTGTTTATCAAAAGGACTTGGTGCACCAATTGGCTCTTTATTGATTGGAACAACCGAATTAATTCAAAAAGCAAAACGTATTCGAAAAGCATTGGGTGGTGGGATGAGACAATCTGGTGTAATAGGTAGCATGGGGTTAATAGCTTTGAAAAATTTCAATGATGGAATTCTTTCATATGACCATAACAAATGTAAATTGATAGGATACGCTATAAATCAATTAGATTCTTTTCGTGTAAAGTACAAGATAATGACAAATATTATTTTTATTGATATTCTATCCTATGACAAATCTTGGAAAAAAGAATCTATATCTAGTGAAGTCGCTTTACTTTTCAAAGAAAAAGGGATACGTGTTAGCGCATGGTCACCAGAAGTAATACGTATCGTATTACATAAAGATATAAATGATTTACATGTAGAACATATAATTAATAGTTTTTATGAAATATCTCAATTGTTATCTGGATAAAGTTCTATATTGATATTATTATCAATATTGACCTATAGTATTATTATGCTGGTGGTAATGGAGCCAAACATAATTTTATTTCACCTAATGATGCTACGTCATATTTAACAATAAGTGGCAAATCGTTACCGAGATACATTTCTAAATGACTACATAAAGGTGTACATTTAATAAAATGTGATAAAGACTTTAGAGAAAATTCTCCTTGAATAATTACAGAAGCATCTGATTTTTGTAGAAATTCCATATTTCCATCCGACTCAGAACGGAAAATTTTGGAACTGGCGAAGTTTCCTTCACATGAAAAAATCAAATCATTACCTACCGATTTTATTTCAATACGATCAGAAATCCCATTCAAATCACGTATGATTTTTTGGAAATCAGATGTAGGTAAATTAATTACAGTCGAATATTCTACATCTGGTACTACTAATTCCTCCATATCTGGCTCAATCAAACGTAGTTTTTGACTATAACATTGTTTGATATCTCCATTATCATATTGTAGTCCCAAATGAGATACTATACCATCATGATAATCTGATTGGTCAATATACATCGAAAGTGTATCATCGTTTGACATGGTGGAAATTACTTTGAATAAATGTAATGTGTTCGCACATACAATAATTTTATCCGGTTTACAATTGTATTGCTCAAATTTATGAGAATTCAAATTTACATTTACTAAAATTGTATGTGTTTTGTCGAAATTGATTATTTTCATACCATCTTTTGTATATGTAATAGTGGCGTCTGTAAGAATATCTTTTATAGCAGTAATCATATTACGAATAGGCTGTATTTGAACAGTTTTGATAGTCAATACATTATTTTCTTCGTTCATTTAGCAAAATTATGGAATTATAAATAAAATGTGCGTTTGTTTTTATATTTTTGTTTAATAAATTATATTTTGGATTTTTTACTATTTTTTCTAGTATATTTTAGACACTTTCCTTGTTGGCGACATGTTCTCGTTGCCAATCGCAATGCTTTACTTTCTGGCTTACATTCGGAGTGTAAAATATAGTAATCAACAATACTAGCATTACCTCCACTAATAGCACTAGCCAAACGAGCTCTTCCCCAAGACTCTCCTGTTTGATTTGGACGAGAACCACTCGAAAAATATGCTCCACGTCCTTTGTTTAGTATCTTTTCCAATCCTTTTTGAGAGCATTTTGTTTTGATAGCAAGTTCTCGAGATGGTGAAATATTTTCGATTTTATATATTTTTCTAGCATTCTCTAAATGATTGGAGGGTTTTGAATGAAAAGAGTCTATTTTAGGACGTTGAAAATATTTTCCTTTTTTGTATAATTTTCGCGACTTCTTCAAATTCAGAAATTGTTTTTTTTTATCTTTACGTGAGAGATTTTTAGGAACATATCGTTGTGGAATATTCAGTGGATTTTCGCCAGGTATTTTTATAAGCATCTTTGATATATGGTGAGATAAATCCGTAAACAAAATATTTCGCAAAACCATATAAATAGTTTTATGTATAAAATTACATAAATGAATTATTTAATTTCGTTTTCGATTTTATTTTTTGCTAGTAGTTTAGCTGCTATTATTCCACTCGATAAAACAAATAATTATAAAAGTATAAAATTATGTAAAGATTGTAAGCATTTCTTACCGACAATGTATGGTGACAAATATGATTTTGGAAACCATTTGGGCAAATGTAGTTTATATGGTAAAATAAATGTCATAAATGGTGAGATTGAACATGAATACGCTTCTATTGTTCGTAAATTCGATGATATGTGTGGATTAAATGGAACTCATTTTGAAAAAAGTAATACATATGAAGTGGGTACTCATGTTTATCCATTATAAACCAGTAATATTATGATATATCATTTATATTATAATATTTGATTGAAATTATTATTCGTCACGTATAATTTCATATTTACCTTTTTGATATTTCAAAATACCAATCTTAACTAAATCGCTAGAACTACCACTTGTTACTGCTTTTTCGTAACTTTTAAAATTATATAATTCATTTGTATCTTCATTTAAAGCATATTTTTCACCATTTATTTCGACTTCTAATGCCGCCCATCTAACAGTTTCAACATCCAATCCACTCTTTTCGTCTCTATCTTTTTTCAGAGAAGGGTAGGAAGAAAATTGATTCGATTCTATTTTACCAAAACCATAACAAATCAACGGTTCTTCATCATTATCAGCATGTTTGGATGATATCACAGAATACAAATTACAATCAATCGCTGTTTCTTTGACTGCTTGTAAAATCTGGTTATTGATTTTTTCTTTCAAACTAGCAATTTCAAACAAAGTTTCATCTGTAGTAACTGGTGTTTTTTTGTCAATTCTACTCAGATCCCGAATACGAATTTCAATATTTTTCTCATCTGTTTTTTGTTGTTCGCTCATTTGTGTAAGATATAAAAACACTTTTACATTTCGCATAGCAACCGGTAAGTCTTGATGACTACATATACGACGAGCACGACCAACGACTTGTTCAATACGGACCATATTCCAATAAGGTTCAACTATATGAACAAAACGGGTGTTTCTAAGATTGATTCCCTCGGCACCAGATGATGTAATCATGATAATTTTAATTGCCTCGCCATACATATTATTCTCAGAACGTTCACGTAGTTTTGTTGCGATACTCAATGGCGCGAAATCCCACATACCATTATAAATATTACGAATAATTTCCTTTTCTTCAGCGGTTTCAGTACCGGTATAGAGAACAAATTTAGGTTTGTTTATATTTTCCTCTTTTTCTACGATTACCCATGAGTCGTTGTTTTTAGTTATTTTGAATTCAGCGAATCCATTTGCTTCCAATATCAATTTCATAATACCGATTCCTTCAATAGTACGGAAATGACTATACAATAAATGTAAACCTTCATTATCTGGGTCAGATAGATTTTCTAATATTTTCGAGAACTTTGGACTCAACATTGGTAAAGTGGATTTTGATAAAAACTGACTTTCATTGGTTTCTTCATTTAGTTGACTTACATCTTTCAATGCCTTTTCTATGCGTTTGATATAAGTATCCATTTCTTGTTCATTCAATATATTTTCAGCAGCGTCGACTTGTTCCTCGTCTGGGAATTCATATTCGTCCATATTTGTTCGTTGTTCTGTTGGAATAGCGTCAAAATCGGTTTCTTTCAATTCTTGGTCTTCTTTCATATTTGGAATAGGACGTTCAATTGATGGTGGAAATGTAAAATTACATGCCGCTCTCGAAAAAATACGATATGTGGATGATATATTATACATTTCTTCATCCACTCCTGTTTTCCTTCGTTTGTTTTTGTTCGATTTTTTCTCTCGGTCAGCCTCTTGTTTTCTAATTTTTTCATAAATTCCGAATTGTTGTGGGCTCATATCTGTTTTCACTATATGATAAATATCTCCAGTCTCGGTTTTTACATAACTGGGTAATAATTGTTCTTGCGCACTCCTGAAATAAGATGTAAGACCTAATATACGACGTTGGAATAAATTGATATTCTTAGCATTACCGCTATCTTCATCGACAAACATGGACAAAAATGAATCACTTTCATCTGGCAATGCCTTGTACAAAGTAACCTCTATAGAACCGAGTTGAACATCCAAATTATATTTTGGATTACTCAAAATGGTTACTATTTTATCAATAAATTCAGTATCGCTCATATTACCATTCTCATCCAAATGAACACCGTTATATCGCTCAAATACCTCACCTGCTCCTCCTAATTGTTTTTTTCTTGTATTTTTCGGTTTTTCAGCAATTGTTTTCTCAATTTGAACATCAGTTTTCGCTCTTTTCTTTTCTGTTTTTGCTTTTTGTACAATACGATTTTCTGTTTTTTTAGATGGGCCTGATTTTTTAGTATTTATAAAACCAAACGGATTTCTTGTGATAGTCAATTTGTTATCGGTGAATTCTACATAATCATATGTTCGAAAATTTTCTTTATCTAAAATGTTCAAAATTGTATCGGTATTGAGTGATTCATTTGTTTTGGCAAAAATACGTAAAGACCATGTTTTTATATAACCACGTAATATGTTGAACAAAACCCCTATTTCGTTTGGATAATTTATAATAGGCGTTCCTGTCAACAATATAATACGAGCATTGGTTGCTTTCATCAAATAATCATATAACATATAAGAAATCGAATCCTTCTTTTTTATTTTGTTCACAATACGACTTACAAAATTATGAGCTTCATCAATTATTACTACCGCATTATCAAACGGATTACGTGTAAAATTACCGGTCAATAACTCCATTTTTTTCATATTCATACCATTATAATTGATATCAGTGTATTTAGTACGTATCATAGAATTCAATTGTTCGTCAATTTCTAATTGCTGTTCAGTCGTTAAATCCGTATACTTTGGTTCGGATGCTTTCACATTCAATAACCATGCCCCCTTTTTTTTAATAATATAATCAAGTGGTAATTGTAATGCTTTCGATAATATATTCATATATTCTGGATTTTTTGATGTATTTGCTTCGATAAATTCCCATACTTGGTTTTTTTTATATAATGGGTCACCACATTTCTTCATTTCACTAAAAAAATTCATTTTCAACGATGCTGGTGTTAAAACAAATACTCGTTTATCAGATTTCATACCTTCTGCCAAAGCGATACTAGTACACGTCTTACCACTACCTAAACCATGATATAATAAGAGTCCTCTATAAGGTGTATACAAATTCAAATAGTCTCTTACTATTTTTTGATGTGTAAGTAGGTCAAAATTATCATTTTGAGAACGGGATTCACATGAAACAGAATCTTCATTTTCAGTTAATTCTTTCAAATATGGCTCTAACATATTCGCTATTTTTTGAATATACAATTTGCGATTATTCATATAATATCTAGGTGCTTTTATGATAATATGTTCACGTTCTTTTGGTAATCTCTCGCTTACTTTTTGATTACGAATCATTGCTGTTGTCAAATCCAATGGTTTTGAAATATCGATGGCTTCTCCTATCACTTTCAATTTGCCCGATTTATTGTTTGTTTTCTTTTCCTTTTTCCCCTTAGTCTCTTTGGTTTTTTCAACAATTTCTTTTTCAATTATTTCATCAATAGCAGTTTCTTCTAATTCGACCGGCTCTTCCAATTCTATCAATTGGTCAAAATCCCTCTCTTCGCGTATTGTTTGAACATCGTTTATTTCCTCTTTTTCTTCCTCTTTATCAGTTTGAATAGTTGTCATTTCAAGAACAGGTTCGATTCTTTTTTCATGTAAAACGATTCGTTCATCTATTTTTTTAGGAAAAGAAATACTAGGCGATGGCACAGGCACATCCATTGTATTTGGAATACTAGGTTTTAATTGTAATTTATCCTGTTTTACTTCAAAAATATCGTTTTTTCTCAAACGGTCTAAAAACACGTTTCGATTTATTTTTTTGTTGTTACTTTTATTTATAATGGTCACTGGTTGAATTGGCATATCGATATTATCCATACTTTTTTCTTGAGGTAGTTCTATGTTTTGTTCATTATCCTTCGCCATATCTTTCGATAGCAAAGGTTCTAATTCTATTTTTTGAGGTTTCAATTTTATTTCTATTTTTTCGGGTTCATTCGATATTTCTTTTTTTTCCAATGCCAGAAATGGATTAAATGGACCTTTTTTCATTTAAAACTTATATATATTAACAACATTTTTTATTCTATTCACTTTTTCATAAAATCATATTTTTATGAAAAATTTACCATATTAAAAATCTTGTAACAACCCTATAGCTATTTCACAAGCGATTTGTTCCGCTTTTTTCTTTATTTTGTGTTGTCCTTCACCTAAAAATATCAATACCTTATTATGATTTGACATATATTGATGTATATCATTATACGATTTGAAATTAGTAATATGAATTGCCTCTGTTTTATTTACATTATATACATTCTGTCCTAAACATAAATAAACACCCATATGATATCCAGTATCTATATTTTGTTCGGTTACTTCTATGTATTCTGGGGTAACTTTGAATTCCTTCTGTATTTTCACCTGTAAAATGTTTTTGTAATTATCGTCATTACGAATGAGTGAAATCCAATCCACGTGTTTTTCGAATACACTTTCAATGAAAACCTGTGCCATTTGGAAACCCGGACCGGTAGTAAACAAATTTTTGAACCACTCATCGTCATCGTGAATGTTTATTTTATTGAAATCTAAAAACAATGCCCCAATAAATGACTCAAACAAACAACCTAATTTTTTCAAATTAGTCCGGATTTGTTTAGCCTCCGCGTTCTTTGATAATATAAACCATTTGTGTAATCCCATTTCGTATGCCATTTTACCAATTGATTCGTTTTTAACTAAGGCTATCTTTTTTTCTGTCATGAATCCTTCATTCTCTTTAGGAAAACGGCGATATAAATAATATTTAGTAATACATTCTAAAACTCCATCGCCTACAAATTCTAATCGTTCATTTGATTTTGTATACAATGGTAAGCAATCGTCTGGTTTAGATACGATAATTATATTATTCGATTCATTTTCTATATTAGGTCGTTTTATATATGAACGATGAATAAATGCTCGTTTGTATAAATTAATATTATAAATCGGTACATCAACACCATAATTTTTCAATATCATTTTTATTTCTATTTCTGTAATAGGTTTATTTAGGGAATTGTATGGGTCAAAAATATATGTTTCAATACCAAATTGATTTTTTTCTACACGGATATCTTCATCAATATTCATGTTATTCTGAAAATAAAATGAATATTACAATACTATTTTATTATTACGGTTTCTTTTTATATTATTTTAATTTATCAATTTAGTAACGAGAAAAATATTTAGTTAGTATATATATTAAAAATGGTTTTAAGTGGTCCAAAAAGAACAAGTTCAATTGCTAGTATTGCCAATTACAATACTGGTGGTGGAAACAAAAAGGCTGGCTTTCCTTATCAAGTAGGTCGCATTTCATGGACATCAATCGGTATGGGTGCTGGTAGTTTACTCAATGGCAAATGCTGTACATTAAAAAAGACAAATACCAATCTTTTTCCTTTAGCCAGACAATCTAGACCAATTGGTGTATCACCAGCAGCTATTCATTATTATAATTAGATTTATCTAGGTCCCTGATTTCATAGGTTCTCAATATTATAATTATTTTTATAAAACAATATAATGATTTCATATTCATCATTATATTGTTACTGAATTTGCTATGCGTATTATTATAGATGAACGTGAAACCGCTTTATATGAAAAATGTGTCGAATTGATATCTAGGCAAACCAAACCAACTGATGTAAAAATCGAAAAACAGGTTCTCCCTATCGGCGATATTTTGTTCAAAACCAATTTGGATAGAGATTTATTGATTATTGAGCGTAAAACTTATATGGATTTGTTAGCATCAATCAAAGATGGTCGGTATGAAGAACAATCTTACCGTCTATCAAATGCTTTAGATATACATCCTCATTCCGTTTTTTATTTGTTAGAGGGGTTTTTAACACAAGTATATAATCCAGTTGAGCGTAAAATTATTTATTCAGCAATGACGAGTTTACAGTTTTTCAAAGGATTTAGTATTCAACGTACGGCGAATGTATCAGAGTCAGCACAATGGATTTTATATATGGCGGAAAAGATAGACCGCGAATTTACCAAGGGACATTTTCCTTATTATTTTTTACAACCTTATACTAATGCGCCCAAGAATGGTGCTAAGAATGTTGTAAATAGCATTATCGATTATGAAAATAATGGTCAAAATCAAAATGAAAATGTTCTCGATAATACGATAGTGATGAACGATGTTCCGGGGAAAGTATTGACTACCGCGAATTATTGTTCAGTAGTTAAGAAAGTGAAAAAGGATAATATTACACCAGATAACATTGGTGAAATAATATTATGTCAAATACCAGGTATCAGTTCCGTTACTGCGATTGCTATTATGAAACAGTTTTCTAATTTTCCTACTTTTATAGAAGAATTAAATAAAAATCCTGGTTGTTTAGATAGTATTGTATTAGAATCGAATGGTAAAATGCGTAAAATAAGTAAAGCTGTTTGTGATAATATTCGTCGATTCTTATTGAGTTCTTTTCAGGATGGGAATCAACCGTAGAATAGGATTTTTTATTTACGACGAGAACCACGTTTTTTATGAGCGGTCTTTTTATGGTGCTTTTTGTTATGTTTCTTGTGGTGTTTCTTTGATTTCTTTGATTTTGATGATTTTTTATGGGTTTTGCGTTTTCCACCGGATTGGTCACTTCCTCCTCCAGCACGCGGTTGTTTTGATGATCTAGAACCAGATTCTGGCATACGTTTACTTGTTGTGCTTTGACTGCTGGAACTTGTACTTGGTGCTGCGAGTTTTGTTTTTAATTGGCCTAATAATATTGGTAATTCTTCGTCATTAATGACTTGTTCTTTATTAATTCCAGCAAGAAAACTTATAACTATTTCTTTTTTTTCAATATCATCACCAGCAAAAATAGTATTTATTAAATTTATGAATTCAACGCAGATGGTTGACCTATTATCACCAACAATTCTGCCATATAAATTTTCAATTATTCCATAAAAATTTATTATATCATTGGATTGATTTAATTGACTTGCCTCAGACAATGTTGTCTCAATTTGCGAATTTAAATCGCGCTTTTCGGATTCTACCATTAATTCGCCAATTTCTTTGTTTTGTTTATATGTTTCATTAACAACTTCCATTTTTAATTTCAAAGTTTCCATTAATTCTTTATTAATGTCCTTATCAATGTTTTCAATTACAATTTCATTCTTCAAATATTCAATTTGACTCATCTTGTTGTAATAATTCATTAAAAATGTTGGGTTTAATAATGCTAATATTTTGGAAGCTTCTTCTGGATTTGATAAAATATATGTACCAATGGCAGTAGATGCCGCTCCGATTATATTAGTGTATAAATTAAACGGATTATTCCAAAAACGCTGACCACATGTTAGTGCTGTAAACCCACTTGCGATTGCTGAACCAAGTAATTTTGGTCTAGTTAAAATTATTTTTAATTTAGATGGCAAATCAAGTGTGGTGTTTATTTTACCTAATTCTTCTATAATTGAATCTACTATTTCTTTGAACGCCTGTGTTCTATTATATTCTTTTGTTAAAGCTTCTTCTCCTGTCATCATTATGGGTTTTGATTGTTCTTTGTCATTATCTTTTGTTGAAGCTTCTTCGTCTGTCATCATTGTGGGTTTTGATTCTTCTTCGTCATTATCTTTTGGTTGACTTTCAATAGATTGTTGGCTACATTCTTTTGTTATTCTAGAAAGTGTAACACTGTTTTCAACACTTTGAGTAAATATTCTTGCTACTATTGAATCGAATTCATTGGCTTCATCCTCACTAATAAATAAATCCGTTGGTATGTATTCTTCCTGATCATTAAAATTAGACATTATTATTAAAATATATATTATAATAATAAATAAATTCCACCTAAAATCTACTATAAAATATCTTTGGGCATATGGAAATTTGTTATACTAGGATAAAAAGTGGTTTTTGGAGTGGTCAATACCGGACGCGTTACTTGATTCTCTAAATATTTTCCAGAATCAATCATCTGTTGTGTATAAATAGTTCCTGCCCAATTAGGGTCCATTGGATTATCACTTATTTTATTTGTTTGTGTTTTATCATGAATTATGTCTAAATTAGTATATACCCCAATATATTGACTAGTAGGATCAAATCCCGGATAATTATTCGCATTATATGGATAATTTTTACGATTCGCATCTGTTACCGTAACAATTTTGTTAGCATTATCATTCAAATTCGACATTTGTGGTAACCCTCCTTGTAAATCGAATGGGCTCGGTCTCAATCTAAATACATCTTCGCCTTGTGTATTAGATTCTTGTTGTAAAAATAATACTGGACAATTTATTCCTTTTGAACGTTGTATCTCTAAATAATTTATATATTCGTCCAAATTAAAAAAAGGAATAGGATTTTTACCATCTACAATTGGTTCATTTTTATTGTATAACATCAATACTTTCCCTTTTCTTACTAACAAATTAGGACATTTTGAATTGCCAGAATCATCATTCGATAATGTTGCGATTTCACTTTCTAGTGTTTCTAATTTAGTTGTCTTCAAATAAAATGTTGCGTATAAATACATACCTAACAAAAATGTTATCAATAAGAATATAATAAAAAATAGGGTAATTGGTTTCATTATATTATAATACAAATACTTATAATATACAAAGAGGAAAATTCCAATAATTATTGTTTTATTTAGTAAGTTTTTCTATCGATATTATATAAGTAACGAAAATGTCAAAGGGTTATCACAAATCGAAAAAAAATCATAAAAAGAATATCAACGCAAGAAAAACCATGAAAAAAGAGAACAAAAGAAAAAAACCAATTATTGTCGGGTTGATTCATGCTGAATGGTGCGTTCACTGTAAAGCTATGAATGCGGACTGGGAAAAATTAACAAAATTTCTTAAAGGTAAAGTAGCAAAGGTGGATGATATTGAATCCACGGATTCTGACAAAGAAACCAAAATCAACGAATTGAACAACAAATATGGAGGTGAACGTTTAAATGGTGATAGTTTTCCAGTTGTTTTCAAAATTCAAAATAATA
>Ga0209400_1000168_pt1 | contig 57196 bp, 53 predicted proteins | sample M_130807_EF_Meta_FD_187313 | JGI IMG/M metagenome (GOLD analysis project Ga0209400, IMG submission 187313) | Freshwater microbial communities from Lake Montjoie, Canada to study carbon cycling - M_130807_EF_MetaG (SPAdes) (version 2) | ecosystem: Environmental > Aquatic > Freshwater > Lake... | reverse complement strand
TTTTTATTTTTTTTTTTTTTAATTTCTTTATTAAAGTCACAGCATCATTGAAAGCTAAAACGTTTGATATTCTTATTAATTTGATAAAAATTTCATTTTTATAATTAGAAATTTGATTATTATTTTTTTTTTTGAGAATAATATTTCTGGATTTAAAAAAGTCATCAATTCCATTAGATCTAGGTTTTCCATCTACGTGCAAATAATAGTCATCATAAGTAAATTTTTTAACTTTTATTTTTTGCGCAATTATGTATTTATTAAAAGCAATTTTCCAGGCTTTTTTGTGCAAAGATGCAGTGTCGCTAATGACACCATCAAGATCAAAAACTACAGAACTAGTTTTTATTTGTAACACTTGAATTGTATAATTTATTTACAGCCGTAGTAGTAGAGGAAGTCCTATCATTTGTATAAATAATTTTTATATTATTTTTTTTAGCTGCATTTTTTTCTAAAAAAAAATTGTTATTTATTTTTTGATTTCTAGACTGGTACTCCTTACCTTTAAAATAGAAATTTGGTTTTATTTTTTTAAGAATTGAAACAGCGTGGTTTTTACTATTAATATAAACACCGTCTATATATTTTATCCCAGACAGTAACATGGCTCTTTCTTTGTCACTAAAAATAGGCCTATTACGACCTTTATTGACATACTTGTCAGCTGTAACAGTTACAATAAGAATATCACATTTTCTTTTAGAGCTTGCAAAATGCAAAATATGTCCCCAATGTACAATGTCAAAACAACCATGACACAATCCTACTTTTTTCTTTTTTTGTTTATTGAGAAAAAAAGATAATGATTTTAGTGATTTATATATTTTTCCCATTTAAAGAATTTTTATTTTGATTAAAAAAAACATAAATAATGTATTTTATGTTATCTAATATGTTAACTCTTTTTTTATCATTATTTATAGTTTGTCTAAGTCCTTTATTTGCAAACTTGTCATACTTATAAACAATATATCAACCATTCTTTTTGGGTTTATAAAGCGTTCCAAATGTCTGTTGTGTAAAATATCAAAAAACCATGACACAACCCTTTTGAGGTTTTGTTTTAAATTTTTAAAATTTTTAGATCTTCGAATTTTTTTAAATACATTAATATGGTCCCATAAATTTATAATTATTATCAATTTTTTTCTTTTTATTATTTATTTTTAACAAACTACAGCATTCATCAAAAATTTTTTGGTTACTAGGGTAAAATAAATTTTCCAAATTATTTGCTGCTGGCGCTGGACTCGCAGCATTTCCTATACGTCTTACTTTTACATTTTTATATTTTTCGTGAATTATAAAAGCAATTTCACTTGCCATTCCTGAAAAAGCATTATCTATATCAATAATTAATATAGATTTATGTTTTTTAGCTGTATTTAGAATTGATTTTACGTCTAAAGGTTTAACCGTCACTAAATCGACAATAGTAATTTTTTTACCAAAATTCTTTTTTAGCTCATTATATATATGCATAGACTGTATAGTTCCGTAAGATAAAGTTATTATTGCTAAATCTTTTCCTCGTCGAACAATATTAGCTTTTCCATATCTATATTTTTTTTTTTTATAAAGATTTTCTTTTATTTCAAACAAACCTCTGTGTTCCAGTATTATTGAAGGCTTGTTGGACTGTAATGTATAATTTAACACATTATTTATATCCGAAGGAAAGGTCGGTAAAAATACATCAAATCCATTTAGACGCGAAAAAAAATTATGAAAAATTTGAGAGTGTGTTGCACCTTGGCCCCAGCCCCTTCCTATAACTGCAGTAATTATTATTGGACATGTACCCGCATTTCCATCGTACATATATCTCCATTTATCAATAATATTTACTATAGGATCAAAAGCCAGCAATAGAAAATCACATCTATTATTTACAAATACAGGTCTAATGCCTGTTATCGCTGAACCAGCTAAAATTGTACATAGTCCATTTTCCATTGCTGGTGATTGAATAAATCTATCTGGAAAAAAATTGAATGGTTCTTTAAGAGAACCAAAAACTTTAGATGAGTAATTTACTTCTAGGCCGGCAATAATTATATTTTTATTTTTTTTCATATTATTTTTTAAAGCACTTCCAATTGCCTGAGAATATGAAATTAATTTTTTATACATTTTTTAATAAGTCATTTTTATTAGGTGTTTTAGAATTCAATGCATCTTGAAAATTTAAATTGATAGATTTATTTATTTTTTTCTCTATATCTTCAATTTTTTTTGGCTCAATTTTTTTTATTAAAAAATTTCGAAAATTTTTAACAGGGCAAGACTTTTTCCAATGATCAATTTCATCTTTCGTTCGATAATTTCTTTTTAGGTCATAATCGTAAAATGGACCGCAATGCTCAAGCCATCTATAGGTTAAAAATTCTATAAAAATAGGGCGTTTTCTTTTTTTTATGTATTTGATTGCTTGGTTTATCTTTAGATACACTTCAGCAACATTATTGCCATCAACTTTTAGATATTTAATTTCTAAAGAGGAAATTATTTTCTTATAATTAATTTGTTTTAAATATCCTTTATAATTTGGCATTTCGATTGAATAAAAATTATTTTCATAAATAAACAATGTAGGAATTTTTTTTAAGGAGGCAAAATTCAAAACCTCATAGGCAACTCCCTCCTCCAATGAGGCATTTCCAAAGATTGCTACCGATATATTTTTTTTATTTTTTATTTTAAAAGCAAGACCCGCTCCTACTGCCAAACCTAAGGACTGCCCTAATATTGCAGTGCTAGCGAAGTGGATGTCCTTATTTGAACACAAGTGTACAGATCCTCCTTTTCCTCCGCTTGTTCCATTTTTTTTTCCCATTAATTCACAAAATAGTCTATATATGTTGCCTCCTATTGCCATAAAAGGAAGATGGCTTCTATGATGACAAAAAATTCTATCATTGGTATTTAGATTTAACGACAATCCAACAGATATTGCCTCCTGACCAATTCCTAAGTGCGTTGGAGTTTTCATTTTATTTTGAGGATAAAATGTTTGAATTAATTCTTCAACGCCTCGACATAAATATAGATTTTTATATATTTTTATTAAAAAATTATTATTATACTTTTTGAGCTTAGAAAAATTTTTTTTTAAACTATACGGAGACTTTATCATTTTTTATTTTTTTTTAAAATCTGTTTTAACCAATTGACTGAAAAATTATTTTTTCTTACTTTTAGTTCTTTTTTTTCGAATCTACTTTTTAGATCTAAAATTGCATCTTTTACCTGGAATTGTGGTTTAAACCCGGTTTTTAAAATTTTTGAAGAATCTAGTCTGTAAGATCTGATGTCATTTATTTTAGAGACGATTATTTTGGAAGGAATGTATTTACTAATTAATTTTGCAATTTTTAATACAGACATGTTTTCAAAACCAGCGTTATAAATTCCAGATTTAATTTTTTTTTTATATAGAAAATGTTCAAATACTCTCACGAGGTCATTAATGTTAATATTTGGTCTTATCTGAGAGCCTCCATGAACAGTAATCTCATTTAATTCTAAAGCTTGTTTTGTAAGAATGTTGACAGTTAAGTCAAATCTCATTCTAGGAGAAAAGCCGCAAACCGTAGCTGGTCTGATGCAAAAAATTTTGATTTTATCTTTGTAGCTAAGCAATACTCTTTCGGCTGTCATTTTCGTTTTGTTATATATGGATATCGGATTTAGGGATAAATTTTCCGTGACCTTTTTTTCTTTTTTTATTCCATAAACGCTGCCGGAACTTGCAAAAATAATGCTTTTAACTTTTGCATTTATGGCTTTATCTAGAACTAATTTTGTACCTAAAACGTTTATTTCCCAAGATAATTCTGGTTGTAATTCCGCAGCAGGGTCATTTGCTATATTTGCTAAGTGAATAATATGATCAATATTTTTAAAAGAGTATTTGTCTACATTTCTTAAATCTATTTTTTTAATTTTAATACGTTTATTTTTTAAGATATAATTTCCAAACCACTGAGTGTCTATAATTGTTAAATTATTTTTTTTATTTTTAAGAAGTTTTTCGACTAGAATTGTTCCTATGTACCCACACCCGCCTAGAATTAAAATGTTCATATATATCTTTAATTATGTAAAAATAATTTTAAAAATTTTATATTAGCTAGGTTTTTTATAAATGCTTATCATGATGAAATGTATAAAACATATGAATGCTAATTAAAACAAGATATTTTTTGTAACAAACCTATTGGGAGTGTTAAACTATTAAAAAAATGAGAAATATTTTAAAATTTTTAGTTACTAAAATATACAGTAAGCTGATTATTTTTAATTTATTTTTTTTATCGTTTAATAAAAATAAAAAATACTATTATAATCACTCCTTAGGTTTTGGTGATAGTTTCGATTATTATATTCATAATTATGATAAAATTAAGAAAAATAAAGAATATATACCATTAAGTTTTGGAAATTTTTATGAGGAAATCGTTAGCTTTTTTTTTTCAAATTATAAGAAAATTTTTTTTCAGATTCCAAGTTTTTTACCTTATTATTTAATTGTCTCAGAGGTTAAAAAATCAAAATATTTTAATCCAAGAATTGATTATTATATAGAAAATACGGGGCTTGTAAGGGGTGGTGGAATTATTGCTGCCAAAAAAAAGAATGTCAATTTTTTATTATCTAAAATTCTTAAGAAAAAAATAATTAATAAAGATATTATTCAATTGTGTAACAAAGGACCCTACGTTTGTATTTTTGTTAAACATTACAACTTTAAAATTAATAATGTATTCGATGGTACAAATATTAGACAAACTTGTGACTTTAAAAAAATATTTTTACTTATTAAATATTTAAAAAAAAAAAATGTTAGAGTGATAATTTTAGGCAATAAATTTGATAGAGGGACATTATTTTTAAAAAAAAAGTTAAAAAATTTGGATTATTTAATAGATTATAACCCCAGTCTTCCAGATCAATTATTTGTTGCTAAAAATTCTTTATGTTACATAGGAAATCAAGGAGGCTCATTTATTCCTTACTTTTTTTTTAAAAAAAAAATTATAACAATTGATAATTATCTACATTCAGATACACAAAAAAATAAGTATAATAGTAATGTTCTTTACTTATATAAAAAAGTTTCAATAAATAATTCTGCATATAGAACATTATCGATAGAAGATAAATATTTTTACGGTTTAAAAAAATTTAAAATTAAAGAAACTAGTTTTTTAGAAATTAAAAAAGCGATAAAAGATTTTTTATTTATTTAAATTTTTTTTTAATTAAATATAAAATTATTTACTTTAATAATTAAAATCGAGCATAATTTGATAAGTTATTTGATATTATCTATGGTTTTTTTGCTTTAGACATCGTATAATTAATGCCAGTATTTAAAAAATTCCTATGTACAATAAAAATTTACACCTAGTGAAATGAATAATGAAATTAACCTGAAAACTTTCTTGTTAAGTCTATGGAAAGAAAAAATATTAATTATAGGAGTGTGTTTATTTTTTTCAATCTCAGCTTTTGTTTATCAGAACTCCAAAATTAACAAAAATGAGCAAAAAATAACTATCCATTTAAGTGATCCCATAATGTTAAATAGCCAAATAAGATATTTTGATGATATTTTACCGGACAATAATAATAATAATAATAATAATAATAAAAATGATTATATAGCTCAGTATAGAGAAAATTTTAAAAATAATTTTTTATCACGAGATAATTTTGCAAATTTTATTAATCAAAATAAAAATAGTAATCAAATAAAAAAATGGTTTATAGAAAATAATGTAAATATTAAGCACTACTTAAATGAAAATAGATTTAGCCATGTAAAAGATAAAAAATTTTATATAATTCTGCCAAGTCAAATAGATAAATTACCTAATATTATCGATGAATATACTTTTTTTATAAAAGATTTAACAATAGAAGAAACTCGAAATTTTTTACAATTAAAAATTCTCAGTGAATTAAAAAAAAATCAGCAAGCTCTTAATGTTGCAAAAATAATTAACTTACAAAATCCTTTATTACAGTCCGATAAAGATAATAGTTCAAGAGTTATTTCAGAACCTAGGGAAATTTTTTATTTAGGAGAAAAAGTTTTAAATGAAAAGATTATTAATCTTAATAAATTATTGACAGAACTTTCTGTATATAATTTTAATTATAATCCAATATTAATTAATTCATCACCTGAACAAGCTCCCGTTGATCGAGTGTTTATGAGTGTTGTGGCAGGTCTCTTATTTGGCTTTTTCTTATCTGTTAGCGTAATATATTTAAAAAAAATTTAAATTTTTTATCTACTAATGAATATAAAAAAATATTTAAATGAAATAAAAAATCTTTTATCAGATAATTTATTCACAAAAACAGCTTATCTTCTTAAAAATCAATTTATTAATGTAAAGAAAAATGAAGGAAAAATTATTATTATTGGTAATGGTGGAAGCGCCTCGACGTCAAGTCATGTAAGCGTAGATTTAACTAAAAATGCTCAAATTAAATCAATAAATTTTAACGAGTCTAACCTCATCACTTGCTTTGCAAATGATTTTGGTTTCGACAATTGGATATCGAAATCATTAAATTATTACTGCAATATTGAAAGGGATTATGTTGTTTTTTTATCAGTTTCTGGAAACAGTAAAAATTTAGTCAACGGTTTAAAATGGTGTAAAAAAAATAATGTAAAATATGCAACATTAACTGGAAGTTCAAAAAATAACTTTCTAAAAAAAAATAATAAAGACGGTATAAATTTTTGGGTAAATTCTAAATCTTATAATGTTGTAGAGATTATACATCATGCCTTATTGTTAACCACAGTAGATCTAATAATAGGGAAATCAATATACAAACCAAATTAATAAAAAAAAATTTATTATTTTAGTAATTTTTTAGAATTAAATAAAAATTTTATACTAGAAGAAATAATTATTAAAAGAGCGAATAAAAATAAAAACAAACCTAATATGAATGAAATAGGTATATAAAATATTTTAAATTCATTAATATCTTTTTTAATTTTATGTCCAAATGAGAATTTATCTAAAGAATAAAATTTTTCATTAAATTCATAATAATAATCTTTACTTTGCCATATAGGAATAAAATTTATTTCCTTGTTATAATTTATTAGCTTTAACTCTTTGCTACTAATTTTTGGAAAGAAATTTGCAATTTTTGAGTTATTTAAAATTTTAATTATAAAAGAAGATAAATATTCTCGAATTTTATCAAAAAAATTCTCATCATCGTTAAATTGATAATTCGTTATAAAATTTAAAATATATTCATTGTCAAATACATACAAATCGTCTTTTAATAAATTATTTTTTACATCGGTATAAAAAGTCTTCGATATTAAAAAATATTGTACTAAACTTGCAGTATATTTAAATTCGTTTTCAAAATAATTAGCATGGAGTTTATTTTGATATTTATTTTGGTACTCGGATAAGTAAATCATTTTCTTTGTTGTTAAAGATGATTGGTTATAACCCAAACCTTTTTTAACAACATCGTTTCTGTTATGATGATAAAAAACTTTACAATTATCCGATGTAATTGGACTTAAGTATTTATAATTTTTTAAGTTTAAGTAGTATTCTGATTGTTTTTCGTTGAATTCACCAACAATATTAATAGAATTTGTATTGCTATATTTACAAATTGAAGATCCGATATTTTGACTGTTATAAATTAAATTTTTATTTAAAAATAAACTATATTGCGGAAAAGAAAAAAGTAGAAAAAAATTTTCAATTACACTTATCAATGTTATAAATATTAAAATTTTTAATGAATTTTTTTTTATATTTTTCAAAAAAAAATAAAATAGAATAATAAATAAAAAAGGATAAAAAATTAAAATTAAATCATTTAAATTACTAATATTTATTTTGTTAGCTATTTTAATATATTTATAAAAGTGTAAAAAAGTGCCCAAGAATGTAAGTATTATTATAATAAAAATAATATTAGCCCTCCTAATCTTAAAATTAAATTTTAATAAATCATCAAAACTTATTGCTAATAATATTATTGTGCAAAAACTACTAATTTGCATAGCTCTTGCAGGAAATCTAAAGTTTTCCATAAAAGGAATAAGTTTGTATAAAATTTTATTTAAATAAAAATTTTCCCCTAAACTAATTCCAAAAAGAAAAAAAAATATTATAAAAATTTTTAGTGTTAATTTATTTAAAGTATTTTTTTTTTTTATTATAAAATCAGCTATTTTATTAAAGGAAAAAAAAAAAATTATTATATATCCAAGCGTAGGTACGCTTCCGTGGATAGAATTAAATGTTATTGATAATGGCTTATAAAAAAGACCTAACGATGACAATCCTGTAGATCCTAAGTAAGTGTGCTGAAAATTTGATCTATCTCCTATCATCATTAAATCAAGAGATAGTATTAATTGTGGAGAGGCTAAAGCAAATCCAAAAAAAATAGAAAGAGTAAAAATAGATAATTTTTTAATTTTTTTTTTATCTTGAAAATTTAATAAAATACTTAAAAATAGATAAAGAGAAATAAATACGAGACAATATAATTGATATTGGTAATGCCCGGCTAGTAGCTGAAAGCATATTATAAATGGAAATAAAATAAAAAATAATAAAAATTTATTTTTTAATAAATATACTTCAATTAATATAAGGGCGATTGGCATATATGAAATTAAAGCAATATGATATTGATGGGCCGAATCTCCAATATTTAATGGTGAGAAAATAAGTAAAATAGAACTAAGCAGAGAGATCCGCGAATCTATTTTGTAAATATTTCTAAGTAAAAAAAAAAGTCCAACCGAATATAATATGAGATGAGAAAAATAATTAAAATTTATTTGATGAATAGGCTTTAGAATTAAACTTGAAATAAAATTTAGCGGTTCAAATATACCACTCTCCGAATCTGCAAAAGTGGGAAACCCTAAATTTATATTAAAAGAGATTAAGGGAAATATTAGGTTTGAGATATAATTATTTGAATTATATAGGATTTCAAAAACTTTAACTTTGTAAATCTCACCCCAAATCGTTAAATTTAAATAAAAACTAAAAAAAAAATATAAAACTAGAACAGTAATTACTATTGATAACAATTTTTTTTTATCATCATTAAACTTGAACATAATTAAATTTTAATAACGTTTTTTAATAAGTTAATACATATCTGAAAATTTTCATGTAACATAATTTTTGGGAAAATATAATTAAAGATATTTTTTTCATTATCTAAAATAATTTTTATTTTTTTTTGGCTATAAGGAAATAATGATGGCCAGTAATAAAGTCCATGCATATTAGGAGATCTTTTAGCTAATATATAAATATCTGTCATATAATTTTTACAAAAAATTAAATTTGCAAAATCGGCACCTGCAGCTCCTATTATTATTTTTGCATTGTAAAAAATTTTAAATTGCTTGGAAAAGCTAATATTATTTCCTTCGATAACTTTAAAATTTTTACTTATAAGATATTTTTCTATTTTATTGGTATTTAGTAATTTTCTTTGTTCAGAAATTCTTTTTATATAATAGTAACTAGGCTTATTGTTCTTTATAAAATTAAAGTTTTTTTTTATTCTTTTCTTTAATTTATCTAATAATTTATAATTGAAAAAAGCCTCATTACCTGGAATGTTTATGTTTGTTCTTATCGGGTGATAACCGCAATTAGACACAATAAATAAATTTTTTATTTTAATGTTATCATTTTTATCAATTAAAAATATTTTTCTATTTTTATCTATTACATATTTTAAGCTTTCATAATAATTTTTGTGTAAATCTTTATCAATAAGTAAAGGAATATCCTTATATTTTTTTTTTGAACAAAAAACAAAAATCCTTGGCAAAATTTCTGTAATCCAATGTGCATAGTTAAATGATGTTGAGTCTAGAAAAGATGCTGCAGTTAAAATAGTTCTTTCGCTTTTTTTTGGGTTAAAATAACAAAACTTTTTATTTGATGAAAATGAGAATTTTCCCTGAATTTCTTCTAAACAAATATCTTTTTTTATTTCAAAAAGATCGTGATGAATTAATATATCTTCTTTAATTATAAAAGAACTTTTACCAATAACATTACCATTATTAATTCTTGATATATAAATTTCAGGAAAGTATTTTAATTTAATTTTTTTTCTATTTGGTTTTATATTGTTTTTAGAAATAAATATTGGATGATTAATTTTAATTTTTTCTTTTTTAAAAATTATATCTTTTTTAACATTTAATGATGACAATTTTTTTAATTTAAATTTTTTTGTAGATAAAATAAAATTTATTTTAGATTTTAATTTCAATTTCCATTTAATTAACCAGATTATGTTTCTTAGAAAAATATTTAAATAATACATTTATTAGGTTTTTAAATTTTAATTATTAATATACAAATGATTTATGCAAGTAAAACAAAAGCATTTACAATTTACCTGCGTCCTATCTGTTTTTGATAGACGAGATCTTTTTTTAAATTACGAACGAGTTATTCATAGTATTTTCAAAAATACTATTTTGCCAAATTTTTTTTATTTAATTGTTGATGGACCAATATCATATAATTTTAGGAAAAAGATTAATCTATCAAAAAAAAAGTTTAAAATTAAAGTTTTTTGGTTAAAAAATAACATTGGAGAAGCGAAAGCTTACAATAAAATTATTAAAAAAGTCAAAACGCCTTGGGTTTTTAAATGTGATGGAGATGACTTTTGTCTACCCAATAGATTTCAGCAACAAATAAAATTCATGAAAAAAAATTATGATTTGATTGGTTCTCATATTAAAGAAATTAATCAAAGAAAAGATATTATTTCAATCAAACGAGTTCCCCTAAATGAAACTGATATTAGAAAATATGCCAAATATAGAAATCCTTTTAATCATATGACTGTAGCCTACAAGACTAAAGCGTTCTTAGCTGTTGGTGGTTACCCGAATGTTTATTTAAAAGAAGATTACTGTCTTTGGGTAAAATTTATTTATTATGGCTACAAATGTATAAACATTAATAAATTTTTAGTTCATGCCACTGTTAATGAAGATTTTTTTAAAAGAAGATCCGGTTTAAAGTATATTATTTCTGAATTTTATTTGTACAAATTTCTAAAAAAATTTAAAATAAATTATTTCTTAGAAGGCATTATGATTTTTTTATTGAGAGTCTTATTGATTTCAACAAATAGTTATTTTAAAAAAATTTTTTATAAAATTTTTTTAAGAAGATCTTAGTATCGTAATAATTTAATGTTTCTTTATTTTTAAAAATAAATATTGTTAAAAATGCAAAGAAAGCATTTAAGAATAAAATATAATTAGACTGTGTAATTATTCCAATCAAGAATAAAAAGAGATTAATCAAATTAAAAATATTGATTATGATGAAAACAAATTTTTGATTTGACTTATTTCTAATAATTGGTTTTAAGAAATAATAATCACTCAATCTTTCCCAAGGCAAATGTCCTTTCAGAGTTTTTTTAACAATTGTAATTGAGCAATCCAGCAACATATATGAATTTAAAGCTAGTGGAGCGTACCAGTGCCCATCAATTATGATTTCTAATGTAGAAAAACCAATTAAGTACCCCAGAAATATACTACCTGCATCGCCCATATAGATTGATGCAATTGGTTTATTAAATAAAAGGAATATCAGTAATATAGGCAATAAAAATAAAGCAATATAAAATGAAAATAGATTTAGATTAAGAAAATAATTAAAAAAAATAACCCCAATAAAAAAAAATATTGCATGTGATGATAAAAATCCATCAGATCCATCTATGAAATTTGTAATATTCATTAGATATATCCAAGTACAAACTACCATAAAAAATAAGACTTTTTGAGGTAAGTTTATCTGATTGAGTTTAAGAGAAGTTAATGAAAAATATATAAGTACAATTTGAATAATCAGTCTTAATTTTGGATCAATAGATTTATAATCATCTCTAAAAGATATCATACTTAATATACCAAGAGATATAAGGCTAATAAAGTATTTATTAGGTATTGTGTTTTTAAAATTTTCATTTTCATGAAATATAAAAAAACCAATTAAAAAAATAATAAAAAAAATTATCCCAGATCCGGTAGGAGTAGGTTTGTAACCATAATTTAGATTTTGTTTATCTATCAGATTAGAATTTTTAACAATTTTCGGATAGTAAGAAAAAAATATTAAACTAATTAATACCGAAACAAAACAATATATTAAATAGATTAAAATTAAACTTTGTGAATTCATTATGAACTTACAATATAATTAAAAAATTAATTTTTATCTATTAGTTTTATACTCAAAAGAAAACGAATTAATTGTTATCAGGATCATTAATTGTATTAAATTAATCGTTAGTACAAGTAATGACAAAAATAAAGCACTATAGGATAAACTAAAGATCCAGAATATCATAAAAATTATATGCAAAAATCCTACAATAATATTTAATCTGTTAACTTTATCTAAATTAAATTTATTGGCTGTTACCGAGTAATTTATAATTTTTGTTGTTGAGCATAAAAACCATATAATTATTGTCACATTAACAATGTTTGATGCAATGAGATACTGTTCTCCAAAAATTATTTTAATAAAAAGATGCGAAATTAATATTCCAATAATGGCAACGATGAATAATATTAAAATACTGAAGTACGTATATTTTTTTAATTTTTTTTTATTTTTAATTCCAAGAAAAATTTCTGGTAAAGACTGAGAGAGTGCTATTCCAGATTTTAAAAATAAATCAGATATATTAAATATTATGATCTGCAAGGGCGCTGAAAATATTAAAATTAGAATTCCCCATAAAGAATAAAAAAAATTTGTTATAATGACACTTATAAAAAAACTAAAAGTAGATTTTAAAATTTTTAAAAAATTAATTAGATCGGGGAGTTTAGAAGATATTTTTCTAAATTCTTTTATTTTCTGATATCCATAAATACTTACAATTGCAAAAGATAGACCCTGAGCAATTAATGCCCAATATACTTCCTTACTATCAATAAGAACAAAAATAAAAAAAATAATAAATATATAAATTATTTTAGAATAAAAAGTTGGCCATATTAAAATTTCAGGTTTTTGTATTGCCTGAAAGAACCAGAGCGGACTTAAACCTGCGGAGATTATTAAAAATATAAAACTTATAAAAATTAGATAATTGTCAAAAAAAAATATTTTAAAATAGAAAAATATTGAAAGAATTAAAATAATAAAAAATAACAATATCAATTTAGATCCATAAACAAGAATGATAAAATAATTTATTTCTTTCTTATTTCTTTTGTTTTTAAAATAATTGATTGAGTAAATAGAAAAACCCCATTCAGTTATCGTAAATAATACTTGAAACAAGATTGTGACAGCTGAAAAAATATAAAAAGTTTGAAGGTCTAATGATTTAGAAATAATCATTATTCCGAATAATGCGGAAAATTGGTTTAATAAAACAATAGAAGTTCTAGAGTTTATTTGCTTTAGCATTGAATTTGATTAATTTTAATTAAAAAAAGAATAACATAAAAAATATTTTCTAGAACTAAAATTAAAAATATTTATGATGAAGAGACTCTATGCTTTGCTTAAGTTAAAAAATGTAAGTTTAAAAATAAATTAAAATGAAAAAAAAGTAAAAAATGAAAAATTTGATAAATCAATTCAAAACGTTTACCTATCATGATTGGTTAATAGTTTTTTTCCCCATATGTTTACTTTTAAGATCAACTATTACTAATGTTTATATAGTCTTTCTGGGGATTGTTTTTGTATTTAATTTTTTTAAAAAAAAATATTTATTCAAAAATATAGATTTTAAATGGGTTAAATATTTTTTTATTTTTTATTTTTATATAGTGCTGAGAGCTTTTTTCGCCCAAAATAATCTCGAAGCATTACATAGCAGTATTTCTCAAATCAGATTTATTTTTTTTAGTCTTTTCATTTATACTTGCATATCAAGTAAAAAAAATTTTATTTTAATATTAAAGATTTACTTGATTATATTAATATTAGTTTCATTTGATGGACTTCTACAATTTTTAACTGGAAAAGATATTTTTGGATACCATGGAATGAATAATGAAATGGCGCTAAGATTAAGCGGACCTTTTGGTGATGAATTAATAATAGGTTCTTATTTAGTTTTTCTCTCAATACCAATTATGTCTTATTTATATTTTAATTATCAAAACAAAGGATTACTTCATAAAAATCTATTTATTTTTTTTTCTTTTTTAATATTTTTGGTAGTTTTTTTATCAGGAGAAAGAATGAGTTTTATTATTCTCTTTTTTAATTATCTTATAATTTTTTTTATAGGATCAAATTTTAAAAAATTTCTTTTTGCGATTACTTCAATGTGTCTTTTAGTAATTGTGATTTATTTTAATCATAATAGCGTTAACAAAAGAATTAATGAATTTATATATGATATTTCTAATTTTAAAAATTCAGGTCATGGAAGATTGTTTTTCTCAGCATATTCATTATGGAATGAAAATAAAATATTTGGCGTTGGATTAAAAAATTATAGAATTATTTGTGACCCCTCAAGTTTTAACCAATATACAAATCAAAAAGAAATTTGCTCAACTCATCCACATAATTTTTTAGCAGAAATTTTGGTTGAAACGGGAGTATTTGGTCTATTCTTTCTTACTTTGTTTTTATTTAATGTTTTGAGATTTATTCTACTAAATCTTAAAAATATTCAAAATAAAGAATATAATTCAATTATATATGGATCTTTGTTTGTTGTACTTATTTATATATGGCCCATTAGAAGTAGTGGAAGTTTTTTTAGTACTTGGAATGCTTCCTTTTTTTGGTTTAATTTTGGATTGGCTTTATTTTTTTCAAGAAAAGCTAGTAATTAATTTTTTTTTAAAACTGATTTATCATGAGTCTAAGATTTGCGATTATAAAGCAACAAATATAGTTGTTGTTTTTAAAAAAAACAAATATTAGAACTGTTCTAATCATTGAAAATATAAAAGCTACATCCAAAATGAACGTAAATAATTTTATTTTTATTAAAGTTAATCTTTCTATAACCAAGAATATATAGCTAATATCTCAAAAAAAAATAATGTCTAAATTGGATCTAGTAATTCTATGCGGAGGAAAAGGAAGTAGACTAAAAAGTTTAACTAAAAATATACCAAAGCCGTTGTTAAAAATAGATAGAATTGAATTTTTAAATTATATAATTAACTTTTATCAAAAATATAATTTTCGTAAAATTTACCTTCTAGCGGGTTATAAAGGAAACATAATTAAAAAAAAATTTGATAAAAAATTATTTAATTTAATTGAAGTCGAAGTAATAGTTGAAAAAGATCCAATGGGTACCGGTGGGTGTTTGCAATTATTAAAAAAAAAAATTAAAAATAATTTTTTGTTAGTAAATGGAGACAGTTTTATCGAGTATAATTTTTTAGATTTTAATTCTTTAAATAAAAAATTTATAGGTAAAATGTTAATTTCCGACAATAAAAATTATCGCGAAGTTAAAGTAATGAACGCAGTAAATTTAAAAAAAAATGTTATTTTTTTTGATAAGAATTCAAAAAAAATTAATGCAGGGGTTTATTTGTTTTCAAATAAAATTTTTAAAAGAATTAAAAAAAACACTGTTTCTTTAGAAAAAGAAATTATGCCAGATTTGATTAAGCAAAAGCTGATAGAAGGCGTTTATTCTAATAAATATTTTATTGATATTGGGATAAAAAAAAATTTAAATATAGCCAAAAAAACTCTTAAATATGTTTTGCGAAAACCTGCTGCTTTTTTAGATAGAGATGGAGTTCTTAACCATGATTATGGGCATGTTGGATACTATAAAGACTTTAGGTGGAAAAAAGGCGCTGTTGCGGCATTGCGGTATTTGAATAAAAAAAAATATTATACTTTTATAGTTACAAACCAATCTGGAATAGCGAGAGGATACTACTCTGAAGAGCAATTTTTTAAATTACATTTAAAGATTAAGCATATACTAGCGTCAAAAAAAATATTCATCGATGAAGTTTTTTATTGTCCACATCACCCTACGGCAGGGAAAGGAATTTATAAAGTTAAGTGCAAATGTCGAAAACCAAATAATTTTTTAATTAAGAAAGCTTTTATGAAGTGGCCAATAATGAAAAAAGAGTCATTTATGATTGGAGATAAAGAATCTGATTTATTATGTGCAAAAAAAAGTAATATTAAATTTTTAAAAAAATTAAAAGATATTTATAGTGAAAATAATTATTAGTAATTTTTATCATTTGCTTATTAAATTAGTAGAAAAATTTATTTTTTTTTTATGCAAAAAAAAATTCTATAAAACATCTTTTTTAATTAGTTTAATTTTAGAAAAAATATACTTAAGAAAAATTAGTAATGAAAAAAATTATAATTCTATACACGAACTTTTATTAAAAATAAAAAGATTTAATTTTAAAAAAAAATATAAAATTAATAATTATTTTTTTTTTAAAAAAAAAATTAAAATATTATTCTTATGTCCATCACATAAAAATTTTAGAAGTCTTTTTGTAGACACGGCAAAATATTGTGGCATAAAAACTGATATATTTTTTACAGATCATATTTCATACATAGATGTAAAATCAGAAAATAATCAAAAAATTAAGATTGCCGAGACCGTTATTTTAAAAAAAATAATTAAATTTAAACCCAATTTTATTTTTATGGATTGTAATTACATGGGAAATAAAAATACCATAAATAATGATTTTGTTAATTTAATAAAAAAAAAATTTAAGATTAAAGCTATTGGATGGATGGGGGACATTTATTCTATCGAGGCTTTTAAAATTATGAATTATTGGTCATCCTCTCTAAATTATGTATTTTATGGAGAACCTAATGCACATAAAATAGTAAAGAACTCATTTAAAATTAACAATACTCACTACCTTCCATTTTTTGTAAACGACAAAAAATTTAAAATAAAAAAAAAAAAATACGACTTTTTTTTTTCAGGCATGGGAAATGTAGTTAGATATACTTATTTAACTTTTTTAGAATATATTTTGCCTAAATCAAATTTAAAATACATTTTTTTTTTTTATTCACAAAGGCAATACTTAAATAATTTATTTAAATTTAGTGAAAAAAAATACATATTTTATTTAAGTTCATCTAGAGTAGTATTAAATTTAAGCGCAAGAACAGCACCAGGAGTAAGAGTTCTGGCTGGCAGAAGTATTGAGGCTATAGCATCTCAGTGTTTGTTGATAGAGGAGCAGAATCAATCCATTGAAAAAATGTTCATTCCTTATAAACATTTTATCCCATTTAATTCTGTTAAAGAGCTTTCAATAATTCTCAAATTTATAAAACTATATCCAGACTTAGTGGAGTTAATTTCTCGAGAGGCATTTTATTATTATTCAAATAAATATCGAAGTGACATAGGTTGGAAAAAAATTATTGATAAATGCCAAATATGAAGAAACTTATAATTTTGAACAAAATAAAATATAAAACAATTTCTTTTTATAAAAATTTTTTTAGTAAAAATTCGTTCAAAAAATATGGAGGAAATCGAAGATTTATAAAAAAAAATAACAAGCAACCATTGGTCACAATTTTTACCTCTGTAAAGAATGGTGTCCAAACATTACAAAAAACAATCGATAGCGTATCTTTGCAATCATATAAAAATATAGAATATATTATAATTGATGGAGAATCTACAGATGGAACTTTGGAATTAATAAAAAAAAATATTAAATATATTAATTTCTGGATTAGTGAAATTGATACAGGGACATCCGAGGCAAATAATAAAGCTATTAGTCTTGCAAGCGGTAAATATATATTTTGGTTATCTTGTGACGATCAAATAAATAAAAATTTTATTAAAATTGCAGTAGATAATTTTAAAAAGAATAATTTAGATTTTGGTGTTGGTTGCATGAGAATGTTTTCGAATAACTCTGAATTGTCTTTACTAAAAAAAAATGAAAATAATTATAAAGAACAGTTCAATGTCAATAAATTAAGAGAAACTGTTTTTACAGGTGTAGGAGGCATTCCCTATCCAGCTATAATCTTTAATCGTTCTTGCTTTGAAGAAGTCGGCTTGCTAAATCTGAGTTATAAATTTGTAAATGATCATGATTTTTTAATTAGACTTTTTAAAAAGAAAGATCCAAAATATTTTTATGATTCTAAAATGATAGTTTATAGAAAAAAAGGTGGTTTGGTTGATGAAAATTTTTTTAAATCTTTTAAAGAGCAGTTCAAGCTTATGAGGTCACATCAATTACCATATTTTAAATTTATTATGTTTTGTCTGCCTATTGTTATAAGAATTATTCTTGGCAAACTTAAAAAGTTTTTATTAAATTAATAAATGGTAAAAAAAGTTTTAATTACTGGAATCACAGGAATGGTAGGATCTCATCTTGCTGATTATTTATTAAAAAAAACCAATTGGAAAATCTATGGGCTTTGCAGATGGAGAAGTCCATTGGATAACGTTGAACATCTTATTCCCTTAGCAAATAAAAGAAATTCAAGAATTAATTTTATTAACGCTGATTTAAATGACTATAGCTCATTGATTCAATCTTTAGATAACAGCAAACCAGATTACATCTTTCATCTTGCTGCACAAAGTTACCCGTTAACAAGTTTTGTAGAAGGAAATATTACATTAGATACAAATATTATGGGAACTTATAATTTTTTAAATGCGGTTAGACATTTAAAATTAAATCCCTTAATTCACGTATGTTCTTCATCCGAAGTATTCGGTAGAGTAAAAAAAGAAAATTTGCCAATAGACGAGAATTGTTCTTATCACCCGGCTTCTCCATACGCAATTTCAAAAGTTGGAACAGATTTAGTTGGTAGATATTTTTTTGAAGCATTTAATTTAAAAGTTTTAATAACCAGAATGTTTACTCATACGGGACCAAGAAGAGGAGATGTTTTTGCAGAATCTTCCTTTGCAAAACAAATTGCATTAATTGAAGCTAAAAAAATTAAACCAATAATTAAAGTTGGAAATTTAAAATCTTTACGAACTTTTGCTGACGTCAGAGATGCGGTAAGAGCGTACTTTTCTTTATTAACAATAAAACCGACGCCGGGTGAAGTTTATAATATAGGAGGTGAGTTCTCTTGTACAATTGAAGATATGTTAAATTTTTTGTTATCTAAATCTAAAGTAAAAAATATTAAAATTGTTAAAGATATTAATAGATTAAGACCAATCGATGCTGACTTGCAAATACCTAATACAAAAAAATTTACAGATCATACTGGATGGAAACCAAAGATTCGGTTCGAGAAGACTATGATTGATTTATTAGATTACTGGAGAAAAAAAGTTAAAACAAAAAATTTTTTAGATCGATAAAAATTAAAAAAGTATATACTGTTAGAATGTTAATACAAAAAAAGAAATATCTTATTGAGTTTGAAGAGGAGATTAAAAAAATATATGAATCTGGAAAAATTAGGTCACCTATACATCTTTCTGGTAATAATGAAGATAAATTAATAAAAATTTTTAAAAAAATAAGAAAAAGCGACTGGGTTTTTTCTACCTGGAGAAATCATTATCATGCTTTGCTTAAAGGAATTCCAAGAGAATGGCTAAAACAAGAAATAATAAAAGGTCGGAGCATGGGAATTAATAGTATTAAGCATAAATTTTATTCTTCAGCTATAGTTGCTGGTATAATTCCTATAGCCCTTGGCGTAGCAAAGGCTATCAAATTGAAAAAAATCAAGAGTACAGCGTGGGTTTTCATTGGAGATATGACCTTTGAAACTGGTATTTTTCATGAATGTTATAAATATGCAAAGAATCATAAGTTACCATTAAAATTTGTTGTAGAGGATAATAATTTAAGCACAAACACACCTACTGACAAAGTTTGGATAAAAAAAAGCAAAGCGTCTAAAGATATAATATATTATAAATACAAAAGGAAATATCCTCATCATGGTACCGGTGGATGGGTATTATTTTAAAAATGAAATATAAAAATGAATTGATAAAATCAATGACTTATTTGGCTAAAAAGCCAGATACAATATTTTTAGGACAATCCGTTAAATATTCAGGAAACGCAATTTATAATACACTTATTAAAGTTCCAGATAAGAAAAAAATTGAAACTCCGGTTTTTGAAGACGCACAAATGGGAATGTCTATTGGTTTGGCTTTACAGGGGTATGTTCCAATAACATGTTATCCAAGATTTGATTTTTTGATATTAGCTTTTAATCAATTAGTAAATCACTTAGATAAAATTAGAAAAATGTCACGCAAAGAAATTTGTCCAAAAATTATAATAAGAACTTCAATCGGATCAAAGAGTCCGTTAGATGGGGGGCCTCAGCATACGCAAGATTATACTAGAATGTTTAAACAGATTTTGACAGAAGTTAAGTTAATTTTTTTAAATACTCCTCAACAAATTTTTCCGTCTTTTAAAAAAGCATATTTAGACAAACAGTCTCACTCATATTTATTCGTTGAGCATGGAGATTTTTATAATCAAAAATAGAAATATTTATTTAATATAAATATTTTTATAAAATTATTTTTTAATAGTTAAAGATAATGTCAATTATTAGTTATAAATATATTAAAAATTTTAAAAAAAAAATTTTTCCAATAGGGTTTGGATGTGGAATAGGAAATTATAAAAATTCAAATTATTCTTATAAAAAACACTTATCAAATGCAGTAAAATTAGCATTTGATTTGAATTGTAATTTTTTTGATACAGCGCCTGTATATGGGAATAGAGTTTCAGAAATAATTTTAGGCAACTCGTTTAGTTCGAAACAAAAAGATAAAATGATAATAACAACTAAGATCTCTCCAGAAATGTTGTCCAAAAGTAATATAATAAAATCAGTAGATGAGAGTAGAAAAAATTTAAAATCAGATATCTTAGATTTAGTGCAAGTTCATTGGCCTAATCCAAATATTAATTTATTTGAAACAATGGACACATTATTTAGACTTCAAAAAGATAATATTATTAATTCAATTGGTATATGCAATTATTCATTTGCAGATTTTAAAAAAATAATAAGAAGATATGGAGCTAATTTTTTATCCACGTTTCAAACAGAGTATAATTTATTCGACAGAACTGTTGATGGGAATTTTTATAATTTTTTGTTAAAAAATAAGATTATTTTATTAGCTTATAGTCCTTTGGCTCAAGGAAAAATATTTAATGGGAGTTACCAAGGGGAAATTTTAAGAGAGATGTCGATAAAATATAATATTACAATACCTCAGATTGTTTTAAATTGGTTGTCTAATAAAAGAAATATTTTGCCTTTAGTGAATTCTTCAAATAAAAAAAGAATTATAGAAAATTTTGAATCAATAAACGAAAAAATTTCAAAAGAAAATTTACTGGTTATCGATAAAAAATGCAATTCCAAAGTCGAAAGAGTTGAAGTCAAGAATATTATTCCATTCAGCAATCTAACTTATAAAAATTATAAAAATGTTTTCGAAGCAAAGAAAAATTTTCTTGGTTTTTCTCCAAGCCCCAGCATATTAGCTCAAGAAATATTAAAGACAAAAACAATAAAACCTATTAGAGTTACAAAGAAATCTTTTAAAGACAAAAAATTATATTTGATTGAAGGAAGATTAAGATTCTGGGCCTGGATTATAGCTTTTGGACGAAAAAAAAAAATACCAACAATAAAATGGATTAATTATTAATTTAATTTAATCGATTTTGTTTGTCTTAAATTTTTTTATTTAGGTAGATTATAAAATTCAATATAAAATAAAATATTATATAAAATAATTATGTTAGTAAGTGCTAAAAATCTAAGCAAATTATTTAATGCAGACTATAAAGAAATCAAGTTGCATTGTGATCATTTATTAAAAAAAAAATTATATTTTAAATATTTAAGAGGGTTTGAAAAAGAAAAAGTTGTCATTGATATTATACAAAGAATATTTCATGACAATAAAGTTGTTGCCTCTAAAGGAAGAAAAAAAAAATGGCAAGATGGTTGGCAAGAATCTTTTGCAGAATATAAAAAAACAAAAAAAGAATTAGCGCTTATTCCAAAATTTTATACAGCAAGAGAAAATAAATATTTCAGACTTGGAGGAAAACTGATTCAAGTCAAAGATCGATTATTTGAAACAAAAATGATAAACATTCATAGAAATTGGTATTTTAAAAAATACTTTTCCAATGTCGATAGCGTTTATGAATTTGGTGCAGGAACCGGATTCCATCTTTTAGAGTTTGCAAAAATTTTTCCAAATAAAAATTTATATGGATCAGATTTTGTACAAAGTTCGGTAAATCTCTTAAAGTTAATCTCAAAAAGAAATAATTTAAATATGAAATCCTTTCTTTTTGATATGACTAAACCAAATAAAAAAATAAAACTTTGTAAGAATTCAGGAGTGTATACAGCCGGTTCTATTGAGCAGTTGTCAGGAAAAGTAGAGCCATTTATAAAATATATTCTATCTCAAAAACCAAAAATAGTTTTGCATCAGGAGCCAGTAATTGAATGGTGTATAAAAAACCAATTAGTTGATTATTTGGGTTATTTATTTCAAAAAAAGAGAAGATATACAGATAATCTTTTATCTATTCTCAGAGATTTAGAAAATAAAGGGATTATTAAAATTATAAAAACTATGAAATCCCCATTTGGCAGTTTAATGATGGATGGTAATAATTTAATTGTTTGGAAACCTATAAAATAGAACTTCTAAAAAATAAAAAAATTTATGAAATATAAAACAGTTTCTGAAATAGTCGCTCAAGAATTAAAAAAGAATAAGATAAATGATATTTTTATGCTTACCGGTTATGGAGCGATGTATTTAAATGACGCTATTCAACGTGCCAAAATAAATTATTATGGTGCAAGAAATGAAGCTGCTGCTCCGATGATGGCAGAAGCTTATGCAAAATATAAAAATTCTATTGGCGCTGTATGTGTGACGGCAGGTCCTGGAGCAACTAATGCTTTGCCCGGTTTAGCAGAAGCCTATGTAGATAGCGCTCCTATCATTGTATTATCTGGCCAAGTTGAAAAAAAATTTAGTGCTGACAATTATAAAAAAGTTTTTTTTAGAACTTTAGGAACAGCAGAATTTTCAGTAACAAGAATTTTAAAAAATATAACGAAATATTGCGCAACTATAAGAAACCCTTATGACTGTTTATATGAAATTCAGAAAGCATTGTTTATATGCAGACATGGAAGACCAGGACCAGTTTGGATTGAAATACCTTTAGACGTACAGGCTTTTAAAATTAAACATCCAAATAAATTAAAAAAATTTATTCCAAAAATAAAACATAAATTAAATATTAACAGAAAAATTAAAAATTTAACAAAATTATTATTTAATTCAAAAAAACCAGTTTTTATGATTGGAAATGGAGTTAAGCAGTCATCCACACAAAAAAGTTTCATAAAATTATGTAAAAAATTATCTATCCCATTTTTTACGTCAAGATTTGCAAATGATTTATTTTCTTATGAAACGAAAGAAAATATGGGACTATCAGGTATTAAAGGTACTTTATTTTCAAAGAAAATATTAGACCAGGCTGATCTTATAATAACTCTAGGATGTAGATTAGCGCCAACAATGGTGCATGGGGATCCAAAAAAATTTTCTCTTAATGCAAAATTAGTTTCAATTAACAATGACAAAAATGAACTTAATAATCCTTTGTATAAATTTAATTTAAAAATAAATTTAGATTTAAAAGACTTTTTTAGAAATTATTTAAAATTGCTATTGAAACAAAAGAAGAATAATCAATGGCTTAAAATATGTGAAAAAATTAAAAGAGACAATCCAATCATAAATATAAAATCTAAATCCAGTCCCATAGATCTTTATAGATTTATGTATGATTTGTGTGAATATTCAAAACCAAAATCTATATTAGTTACCGATGCTGGATCTAATTATTATATTGGAGGTCAGGCCTGGAGATTTAATAAAAAACAAGTTGAAATATCTTCAGTTGCTAACGCTGCAATGGGATTATCAATACCTTTGTCTATCGGAGCTGCTATAGCTTCAAAAAAACAAGTATTATCGGTTACTGGTGATGGTTCAATAGAACTAAATATTCAAGAACTTAAGACTATTTCACATTATAGATTAAATATTAAAACCTTTGTTATCAATAATGGCGGTTATGTTTCCATGAAAAAATGGCAAGATAATTTTTTTGATGGAAATAGACTGGATACAGAAGAATTAACTGGGGTTGGAACTTTAAATTTTAAAGATATATCAAGAGCTTTTGATCTTAAATATTTTTTAATTAAGGATGTTAAAAAAATTAAAGAATCACTAATTAGAATTCAAAAAGATAATTACCCTTACTTAGTCGAGGTAGTCACGGATCCAAACCAAAAAATTTATGGAAAAGAATTTTAAAATTATTAGTAATAAAATTCGACATTCCTTTTTACAATTGCTAAAAGATGGATATAAGTATCACTTAGGCGGAACAGCTTCTTGCATAGATCTATTAACAGTTATTTTTTTTGGAAATTATGTAAATTTAAAAAAAATAAATAGATCCCCTTTTATTTTAAGCAAAGGCCATGCGTTAGGCGCTTTATATTTAATATTGATAGAAAAAAAAATTATTTCTAAAAATAAATTTGTTGATCTAAATAAGCGTGGTTTATTGGGTGGGCAGCTTGATATTTATAATTTAAAAAAATATATAGACTGGAATACAGGATCTTTAGGGCATTCTATTGGCGTATGTATTGGTTTTGCAATAGCAAACCCCAAAAAAAAAATATGGACGCTAATTGGTGATGCAGAAATCGATGAAGGGTCTATATGGGAGGCTATATGTTTTATTTCAGAAAAAAAAATTAAAAATATAATAATTATTATTGATAGAAATAAAATTTCTGCTTCTGCAAAAATAGAACGTAAAGAAATTTTTGATAAAAATATTTTTAATCGATTAAATATTTTAGTTCAAAAAATTAACGGGCACGATCACGATTCTATTTCAAAAGCTTATGATAAAGCTGTTAAGGCAACTAAATCTGTAATAATCATAGCCAATACAGTTAAGGGCAAAGGATTCGGTGTAGCTGAAAATAATGTAAAGTTTAGTCATGAAAAGCCTAGTGATGAGATAATTGTTAATTTAATAAAAAAATATGAGTAGTTTTAAAAATGAAGATGTAAGAGATGTTTTTTTTAATAATATAAAAAAAATATTTATTAAAAATAATAAGAATTTCATACTTACAAATGATGCTGATGTTTTTGCACTTAAGAGTCTAAGAGCAAATAAAAGATTTATTGATGCAGGAGTGGCTGAGCAAAATCTTATAAATATTTCAGCAGGTTTGGCAAAATTTGGTAAATTACCATTGATTTATGGATTTTGTACTTTTTTAACATTCAGGTGTTACGAACAAATTAGATTTAATATTGCAAGTCATAATTTAGATATTAAAATTATTGGTATTGGACCTGGTTTTTCTTTTTCTTATGATGGGCCTACTCACCACGGAACTCAAGATATATACCTTATATATTTAATTCCAGAGTTTGAGATATTTAATATCAGCGATAATAATTTGGCTAATGAAATATCAAAAAATATCAACAAGATAAAAGGACCAGCTTACATTAGACTAGATAAGGGAAAATTAGATTATAATGAAAATATAAAATACAATCTTAAAAAAGGTTTTGAAATAATTTTAAAAAAAAAAAATAAAGATACACTAATTATAACAACTGGGATTTTTTGCAAAATTGCGATCGAATTAGCAGTTAATAAAAAAAACATATCTGTTTTAAATTTATTTAGATTAAAAAATTTTAATAAAAAAAATTTTATACAAGAAATTAAAAAATATAACAAAATTATAATATATGATGAAAATTCTGAAAGCGGGGGGATTGTTCCAATTATTAATAGTATTTTTATAAAAAATAAAATTAATAACAAGCTTAAAATTTTGACGTCACCAGATAAACAGATTTTTTCTTATTATCAAAATAGAAATTTATTTATAAGTAAGCAAGGTATATGCAAGTATAGTTTAGAAAAATTAATTTCAAATTAGCTATTAAGTAAAACTGTAATAAATAATTATGTTTGTCAGTATAAAAATTTTAAGTAAATTATTTAACGCAGAATTTAAAGAAATCAAGTTGCATTGTGGTCATTTATTAAAAAAAAAATTATATTTTAAATATTTAGAAGGATTGGGAAAAGAAAAAGTTATTAATATTATTTTAAATAAGATTTTAATAGATACTCAGATTATAGCCTCTAAAGGAAGAAAAAAAAAATGGCAAGATGGTTGGCAAGAATCTTTTGCAGAATATAAAAAAACAAAAAAAGAATTAGCGCTTATTCCAAAATTTTATACAGCAAGAGAAAATAAATATTTCAGACTTGGAGGAAAACTGATTCAAGTCAAAGATCGATTATTTGAAACAAAAATGATAAACATTCATAGAAATTGGTATTTTAAAAAATACTTTTCCAATGTCGATAGCGTTTATGAATTTGGTGCAGGAACCGGATTCCATCTTTTAGAGTTTGCAAAAATTTTTCCAAATAAAAATTTATATGGATCAGATTTTGTACAAAGTTCGGTAAATCTCTTAAAGTTAATCTCAAAAAGAAATAATTTAAATATGAAATCCTTTCTTTTTGATATGACTAAACCAAATAAAAAAATAAAACTTTGTAAGAATTCAGGAGTGTATACAGCCGGTTCTATTGAGCAGTTGTCAGGAAAAGTAGAGCCATTTATAAAATATATTCTATCTCAAAAACCAAAAATAGTTTTGCATCAGGAGCCAGTAATTGAATGGTGTATAAAAAACCAATTAGTTGATTATTTGGGTTATTTATTTCAAAAAAAGAGAAGATATACAGATAATCTTTTATCTATTCTCAGAGATTTAGAAAATAAAGGGATTATTAAAATTATAAAAACTATGAAATCCCCATTTGGCAGTTTAATGATAGAAGGTTATAATTTAATTGTTTGGAAGCCTTTAAAATAATTTATGAATTTTAATTTTAAGAATAAAAATGTGTTTATTTCTGGAGGAACTCACGGAATAGGTTTGGCGTGTTTATTAAAGTTTGCAGAGTTGCAAGCTAATGTAATTACTTTTGCAAGAGATAAAAAAAAAATTAATCTAACAAAAAAAAAATTAGATAAACTTACTTCAGGGATTGATTATCTAATAGGTGAAGGTGATATTTTAGATATAAATTTTTTAAAAAAATTTTCTAAAAAAGTTTTAAAGAAATATAAAACAATTGATATTCTCATTCACAATGTAGGCGGAGGCGGCAGATGGGGTAAAGATAATTTTTTATTTACAGATTCAAGAGTGTGGAAAGATGTATATGATAAAAATAACAATGGATTAATAATTTTTACTAAATATTTTCTTCCAAGTATGTTAAAAAATCAGTGGGGTAGAGTTATTGCCATAGGTTCAATTTTAGGATTTGAAACTACCAGCAAAGATAGAAGTTGGTTTTCTGCAGCTAAAGCAGCGCAGTCTGCAATAATAAAGTCTTTTTCAAAAAAATATTATTTTACTAAAAAAAATATAACTTTTAATACAATATCTCCTGGACCAATTTTTATTAAAAATACAGGATGGGATCTGAATAAAAAAGAGATTGTTAGATATGTTAAAAAGAATATACCAACAAAAAATATGGGAATACCAGAGGATATCGCTTGTATGTGTGTTTTTTTAAGCTCATTTAATTCAAGTTATATCAATGGTTCAAACATTGTAATTGACGGTGGGTATACCAATTCTTTTTAGTATTTATATTTAAAGCTTAAAATAAAATAATAAATTTAATGATTATAAAAAAAGTAAAAAAATATTTTAAATCAAAGAAGATTATTGTCACTGGAGGTACCGGCCTTATAGGTAGAAATGTTGTTAGTAAACTCTGTGATTACGGAGCAAAGGTGACAGTTGTTTCTTTAGATAATATTAAAGGAGATAAAAGAGCAAAATATATATTCGGAGATTTAACTGACTTTGAATTTTGTAGAAAAATTACAAAAAACAAAGATTTTGCATTTCATATGGCTGGTATTAAAGGATCAGTTAAAGTTACTATAGAAAAACCAGCTAGTTTTTTTGTCCCATTAATAATGATGAATACAAATTTTTTAGAAGCTTGTAGAATTAATAAAGTTAAAAGATTAGTTTATACAAGTTCGATTGGAGCTTATTCGAGTAGAGAAATTTTTAGAGAAGAAGATGCTAACTTCGATGAACAACCCATGGATATGTATCCCGGATGGGCAAAAAGAATGGCTGAACTTCAAATCTTATCCTATAAAAAACAATATAATTTAAAAAATTTTTTTGTTGTTCGACCGTGTAATGTTTATGGCCCAGGTGATAATTTTGATCCTAAAAATGCAATGGTTATACCTACTTTAATGAATAGAATTTATAACAAAGAAGATCCGGTAAATATTTGGGGAGACGGCTCTGCTATTAGAGATTTCGCTTTTTCAGAGGATATAGCAGATGGTGTAATATTAACACTTTACAAAGGAACTGGAAAATTAAATTTTTTGAATTTAGGCAGTGGAAAAGGGGTTACTTTAATGAAATTAGTTTCTACTTTATCTCAAATTGTAAAATTTAATTATAAGTTTGATAATTCAAAACCAAGTGGGTTTCCCAAAAGAATTATGAATATTAATAATGCAAAAAAAATCTTAGGTTACAGACCAATGAACTCTTTAATGGATGGATTAAGAAAAACTTGGAATTGGTATATTAAAAATTATAATGAAAATAAAAAAAGACATAACTACTTTAAATAATATAAACTCAAGCAAACAGTTTAGAAATTTTAATAATTTGAAAAAAAAGAAGAAAGCTTTTATAACAGGAATCACAGGTCAAGACGGGGCATATCTTGCTGAATTTTTATTAAAAAAAGGATATGAAGTTCATGGCTTAAGAAGAAGGACTTCTCTTTTTAATACAGCTCGCATTGATCATTTATATAAAGATATTCATGAAGCTAGTCCAAGGCTTTTTTTACATCATGGAGACATGACAGACACGCCAAGTTTAATGAAGGTTATTAAACAAGTAGAACCAGATGAAATTTATAATTTTGCTGCTCAATCACACGTTCAAGTAAGTTATGAGGAGCCAGAATATACGGCTAATTCTGATGCCATTGGAACATTGAGGATTTTAGAGTCAATACGTCTTTTGAATTTTTCTAAGAAAATAAAATTTTATCAAGCAAGCACTTCTGAGTTATTTGGATTAAGTAAAAAAATTCCACAAAATGAAAAAACTCCATTTCATCCAAGAAGCCCATATGCTGTTGCAAAGCTATATGCTTATTGGATAACTATTAACTATAGAGAGGCATACAATATTTTTGCTTGTAACGGTATTTTATTTAATCATGAGAGTCCAACCAGGGGAGAAACTTTTGTTACAAGAAAAATAACTATTGCTTTAAGTAGAATTAAACTTGGACTTCAAAATTGTTTATATTTAGGAAACATATACGCTCTAAGAGATTGGGGTCATGCAAAAGATTATGTTGAAATGACGTGGCTAATGTTGCAACAAAAAAAACCTGATGATTTTGTGATTGCTACAGGAATACAGCATTCTGTTAAAGAATTTATAAATTTAGCCTCCAAAGAACTTGGCATGATTATAAAATGGGAGGGTAAAGGTATTGAAGAAAAAGCGTATTGGCTTAATTCAGGAAAAAATAGAATTAAAAAATTAATAATTGAGATTGATCCAAGATATTATAGACCCGCCGAAGTAGACTCTTTATTAGGTGATGCTTCTAAAGCTAGAAAAAAACTTGGATGGAAGCCAAAAATAACTTTTAGAGAACTCGTTAAAGAGATGGTAAACGAAGATTTAAAATCTGTTGAAAGCGAAGTGTTTCTGAAAAAGAATGGATTTATTATAAATAGACAAAGATTTTAGAGTTTTTTTAAAAATGTTTAAAAATATTTACAAGTGTAGAGTTTGTAAAAATACGAATTTAGTTTCTATAATGAATTTGGGTAATCAATTTTTAACAGGCAAATTCCCTAAATTTAAAAATGAAAAAGTTACATCTGGTCCTGTGGAGCTTGTAAAGTGTTTTGGAGATCAATGTTGTGGGCTCGTGCAATTAAAACAAAGTTATGATTTATCAGAAATGTATGGGATGAATTATGGTTACAGATCAGGACTTAATAAGCATATGGTAAATCATTTACAATCCAAAGTAAAAAAAATATTGAGTTCTAATGTATTAAAAAATGGAGATATTATTATTGATATAGGAAGCAATGATGCAACAACATTGCTAGCCTATCCAAAAAATTTATATAGATTAATAGGCGTAGACCCTACTGGAGAGAAATTTTTGAATTATTACCCAGAGGATATTAAGCTAATTACAGATTTTTTTTCCTGTCAATTAATTAAAAAAGAGTTAGGAAATAAAAAAGCAAAAGTTATTACTTCTTTCTCAATGTTTTATGATCTTGAAGATCCAATTAAATTTGCTCAAGATATTGAACAAGTTTTGGATGAAAATGGTATTTGGGTATTTGAACAAAGCTATTTACCATCCATGTTAAAAGCCAACTCTTTTGATACAATTTGCCATGAACATCTAGAATTTTATACATTAAAACAAATTAAATGGATCTTAGATCGTGCAAATATTAAAATTATTGATGTAGAATTTAATGATATTAATGGAGGAAGTTTTTCAATTGTCTCTGCAAAGAAAAACTCTTTTATTGAACCTCAAACAATTAAAATAGAAAATATTTTAGAGGAGGAGGTTCAAATGGGTTTAGATAAGATTAATGTGTATGATAATTTTAAGTTTAATGTTGAAAAAAATGGAAATTTATTAAAATTATTTTTGTTAGAAGTAAAAAAAAAAGGAAAAAGAGTTTGCGGAATAGGAGCTTCTACGAAAGGAAATGTACTATTGCAGTATTTTGGAATAAATAACTATTTAATTGAGTCCATAGGAGAGGTTAATGAGGATAAATATGGATCTTTTACTCCTGGGACATTAATACCTCTGCTTCCAGAAGAAGAAATACTTTTATCGAATCCAGATTATCTAATTATTTTACCTTGGCATTTTAAGAATTTTTTTTTAAAACATCCAAAATTTAAGGGTAGAAAAATTATTTTCCCTTTACCAAATTTTGAAGTTATAGATCTGCCATCATGAAAGTAAGAAAAACTAAATTAAAAGGAGTTTTTTTAATAACACCACCAACTATATTTAAAGATTTCAGAGGTGAGTATGTTGAAATTTATAATAAAGATTTTTTTCACAATAAAAAAATCAATATAAGATTCAAACAAGATGATATTTCGGTTTCAAAAAAAAATGTATTAAGAGGTATTCATGGCGATTATTTAACTACTAAATTAATTTCATGTCTTTATGGTTCGTTTTATTTAGTGGTAGTAAATAACGATCCAAAGTCTCCTCAATATAAGCAATTCATATCTTTTATTCTATCTGAAAAAAATAGGTTGCAAGTATTGGTGCCTCCAAAATTTGGGAATGGTCATTTAGTTTTGACTAAACAGGCAATTTTTCATTATAAACAAAATACAAATTATCACAGAGCATCACAGTTTACTATCAAGTGGAACGATCCAAATTATAATTTTAAATGGCCAGTAAAATATCCAATTCTTTCACAAAGAGATAAATAGTTTGAAAAATTTTTACAAAAATAAAAGAATACTAGTTACTGGCGCCTCAGGTTTTGTTGGAACTAATTTAATTAAAAGATTGTTAAGCTTAAAAGTAAATGTAACTGGTGTAATTCATAAGCAAAAACCACAATTAAGGTTTGATAAAGTTAAATATTTAAAAAAAGATTTAACTATAAAAAAAAACTGTTTAGAAGTTTGTAAAAATATTGATTATGTATTTATGTGCGCGGCAAATAGTTCAGGCGCAGCCGTAATACAAAATAAGCCACTAAATCATTTGACACCTAATATCGTTATGAATGCATATATGTTAGATGCTGCTTATGAAAAAAAAGTTAAAAAGTTTGCATTTATTAGTAGCAACACAGTTTATCCGGTATCTAATTATTCTATGAAAGAAAATGATAGCTGTTTTAAATTTTACGAAAAATATCATATTGTTGGTTGGATGAAAAGTTTTTCAGAAGAAATGTGTAAAATGTATAGTCAACATGTTGAACCAAAAATGAAAACTTTAATTGTAAGACCTGGAAATCTTTATGGACCTTATGATAAATTTAATCCTTCCCAGTCAAAAGTTATAGCCTCACTCATTAGAAAGTTTTTTATAAAACAGAATCCGATTGAAGTCTGGGGGGATGGTAATGATATAAAAGATTTTTTATATATTGATGATTTTATAAATGGCTTAATAAAAGCATTTGCTAATGATAAAATTACAAGACCCATTAATTTAGCATCTTCAGTGCCAGTTACAATAAAAGATGTTCTAAAAAACTTAAAAAAAATTTCAAAAACTGAAAAAACATTTATTAAATATGATACTTCTAAACCTACAATGATACCTGTAAGATTAATTTCAAATGTTTATGCAAAAAAAATTATAAATTTTAAAGTAAAAAACAATTTATATGTGGGGCTAAAAAAAACATATAGATGGTATGCTTTAAATCATCAAAAAAATACATGATTATATCTAAAACACCATTCAGAATATCTTTTTTTGGTGGAGGAACTGATTATCCTAAATGGTACAGAGTAAAAAAAAACGTTGGAAAAGTTTTAAATGTATCAATAGACAAGTATAGCTATATTGTTTGTAGATATCTGCCACCATTTTTCAATTATAAATATAGAATAAGATATTTTAAAAGAGAAGAAACAAAAACTATCGAAGCTATTAAGCATCCTATTGTAAGAGAGACATTAAAATTTTTAAAAATTGATAAGGGTATCGAATTGGTGCATCACGCTGATTTACCTGCAAGATCAGGTTTGGGATCAAGTTCAACTTTTACAGTAGGTTTGCTTAAAGTCTTATACGAACTTAAAAAAAAAAAAATAACAAAAAAATTATTGGCATCACAAGCAATTTTCATTGAACAAAATCTAGTTAAAGAAATAGTTGGCTCTCAAGATCAGGTTATTGCTTCTTATGGAGGATTAAATAAAATAACTTTTTCAAAAAATAATTTTTACTCTGAGTTTTCAGTAAAAAAAATTAACTGTTCGCAACAAAGAATAAAAAATTTAGAAAGTAATTTAATGCTTTTTTTCACAGGCCTAGTAAGAACCGCAGAAATAATTGCGAAAGAGCAAGTAGAACAAATACAAAAAAATGAGATAATTCTAAAAGAAATGGTAGATATTGTTGATGAGGGTGAAAAAATTTTAGAAAAAGAAAATTTAAAAATTAAAGAGTTTGGAAAATTATTAGACATACAATGGAAATTAAAAAAAAGTTTAAGCAAAAATATTTCTAACAAACAATTAGATCAATATTATAATTGTGGTATCGAGGCAGGAGCATTGGGAGGTAAATTGTTAGGCGCTGGATCAGGGGGCTTTTTATTATTTTACGTAGAGAAAAAAAACCAAGAAAAAGTAAAAAAAAATTTAAAAAAGTTGTTGCATGTTCCTTTTAAATTTGAAACTTATGGAAGCAAGATATTGTATAATCAAAATAATTAGTTCGATATTTTTGTAAAATATTTTATATTAGTTGTTTGTTTATTTTAATTTATTTAAATGAAATTTTTATCCGAAGTATTTTTTAATCAAAAATTTTTTAAAATTTTAACAATTAAACAAAAAATTAAATTATATAAGATAATTTTATTAATGTTTTTCGGTGCAATATTAGAGTTAATAGGAATTGGATTAATTATTCCCTTTATAACTATGTTTGTGGACAACATATCTAATCCAAATATCTTATTAATAAAAAATTTTATTAAGTATACTCTCAATTTTTTTTATATTGAATCAACTTTATATTCATTATTAATATTTTTATTTTTCTTTTTTATTTTTAAAGCTATATTTTTAACAAACTTATCTTTTGTACAGTCTAAATTTATTTATAACTTAGAGGGAGATATCTCAAAGAGAATTTATCAAATTTATTTAAATCAATCCTATAATTTTTTTGTAAAAAATAACAACGCAACATTAATTCAAAATGTGTTGAATGAGCCGATGTTGTTTAATGGATTTGCAGCTCAGGCAATGATGCTGTTTTTAGCAGAAATAATGGTGATAATTGGTATTTTATTTCTTTTAATATTTATCCAGCCTTTAGAAACATTATTTTTATTACTAATGTCATTAATCTTTGTATTTATATGGATTAAATTATCAAAAAAAAGAATTGAACAATGGGGCATTCTAAGACAAGAAAATTTAGAAAAAGCTATTAAACATTTACAACAAGGTATTTTTGCAATCAAAGAGATAAAAATTTTTAATAAAAAAGATTTTTTCTTAAATAGATTTAATTTTTTTACTGATAAGATTCACTCTAACAACTCAAAAGCGTCTTTTACAGTTCAATTACCAAGATTGTGGTCGGATTTTTTTGCAATTTTTATTATACTCCTTTTGGTTTTTTTTTTATCATTTTCAAGATTTGACATATCTCTTTCAGAAATATTACCTATAGTTGCATTATACTTAGCTTCTGCTTTTAGAGTTATTCCATCTATTAATAGATCCTTGCATGCCGCACAGCAATTGAGTTTTGCTGCTGCGTCTATAAATCGGATATATGAACAAATGAATTTACCTACAGAACAAAAAAAAACAAATTTTAAAAAAATAATCTATAAAAAAAATATATGTCTTAAAGGAGTTAATTTTTTTTATAACAAAAATCACGAAATTTTAAAAAATATTAATCTTGAAATAAATAAAGGTGAGCATGTTGCTATCGTAGGACCAAGTGGTTCAGGAAAGACAACTATACTAAATTTAATGACTGGATTAATTAAACCTAATAGAGGCTTAATCGAAGTTGATGGAATTAATATTCATGAGAATTTGGATAGTTGGTGGACTCAAATTGGATATGTTCCACAAAATATATATCTTTTAGATGATACACTGTTAGCAAATATAGTTTTTGGTGAAGAAGATGCAAAAATAAATTTTGAAAAAGTCACGGAAGTAATACGATTGTGCGCTTTAGATGATCTTGTTAAAAATTTATCAAAAGGCATTATGACAAATATAGGAGAAAGGGGTGTAAAATTATCCGGAGGACAAATTCAACGAATAGGTATTGCAAGATGCTTATATGTTGAATCAAAAATATTATTTTTTGATGAAGCGACAAATGCTCTTGATGTAAAGACTGAATCTGAAATATTTAAAATTCTTGACAAATTGAGAGGCGAAAAAACTGTTATTAGTATTTCTCATAGATTATTAAAAAATTATAAATATGATAAAGTTCTAAAGATTTTAAATGGCGATTGTATAATTGAAAATTATATTTATTAAGTTCAAATAATTTTTAAAGTGAAAATTTTAATTATAACAGCTAAATATCCACCACAAAGATGTGGAATCGGAAATTATACAAGTTTTTTATTAGATCATTTGATTAAAAATAAATGCGAGGTAAAAATAATTACGTCGGGGCAAAGAAAAAAAAGTAAAAATATTTATAATTTAATTATTAATTCAAATTTTTTAGATATTTTTAAAATAATGAATTTTATAAATAAATGGGAACCAGAAATAGTGCATATTCAATATGCACCTCATTCCTATAAAAATAATTTATTTATTGTTTTTTTAACCTATATACTTTTCTTAAAAAAAAAAATTTTTTTATTTACATGGCATGAATTTTTTTCCAAAAGAACATATGTTTATTATTTTTTATTATTAGTAATTAAGCCTACCGTTATTGTAGTTAGAAATAATTTTAAAAAGAAATTAAACTTTATAGCTAAATTCATTTCTCCAAAAATAACTTATATACAAAGTTCTGTTACATTAAATTTTAAAAATAATTTTTTACAAAAAAATTTAAAAAACAAATTTTTGAAAAAAAAATATAAAAGACTTTTTATATTTTATGGTTTTTTGTTCCCACACAAAAATATTGAAATAATTACAAAAATTATAAATTTTAATACAGATTTTGTTATAATCTCGGCCAATATTGATAAAAATAATATTTATCATAAACGAATAGTTAGATACTTCAGAAAGAAAGAATTCGCGCAAAATTTTAAAATACAATATTTGAGCGATATTATTTTAGCAAATGCATTAAAATTTGCGGACGGAATTATTCTTCCTTTTAAGGAAGAAACAGGAACTTGGAATACCACAATTAACAATGCGATTGCTAGCAAAAGTTTTGTTTTAACTACTTCAAATAAAAAAAGAGGATATTATAAAAAAAATAACATTTATTACTCAAAATTTAATAATATTAAAGAAATGAAAAACGCTTTAAATAAATATTCGGGTATAAAAAATAGAAACTTGTTTCAAAATAATGAATGGGACTATATTGCAAAAAAACACATTAAAATTTATAATGATTTATGCAAAAGTTAATATCTTTTTGCATTCCTACTCTAGGTAACCATAAATATATATCCCAAACATTAACAAGTGTTTTAAATCAAACCAAAATTGATGATATTGAAATTATTATAGGTGATAGTAGCAAAGATAATAAAACAAAAAACATAATTAATAATTTTAAATTAAAATTTCCTAATGTTATTTATATCAGGATTAAAGAGAGCAAAGGATTCGATTTTGATTTTGAAAAGACAATTTCTCATTCTTCAGGTAAATTTTGTTGGTTCTTATCAAGTGATGATGTTTTGATACCTGGAGCAATTGATTTGATCAGAAAAGAATTGATTAAAAATAAAGAGGTTTACTTATTTAATAGGTTAATTTGCAGTTTAGATTTAAAAATAATTAAAAAATCAAATAGATGGATAGTATCTAAGAAAAGTAGGAATTTTTTTTTTAGTAATAATATAAATTGTTTAGAATATATTAAGCTAGGAACGTCAATTGGATGTTTATTTAGTTATATGAGTTCTATTGTTATTAAAAAAAAGGATTGGGATGCAATTCCAAATTATAGTTTTTTTTTTAAAAAAAAATTATTTCCAAAAGCCTATATGCATTCTCTTAAAATACTTTCTATTCTATTTAAAAAAAAAACTTGTCTTAGATATATAGCTAAAGACTTGATTTACTTTAGGGGTGATAATGATAGTTTTAAAAAACAAGGTTACTTTAATAGAATAAATATTGACTTTAATGGTTATCGTTTAATCAACGAGCTTTTTTTTAAAAAAGAAAATCTTAAATCAGCATTTCAAGCATTGATGCGTAAAGAACATAAATTCTATTATTTGCTTAGATATAGAAATGAATGTTCAAGTATTAAAGATTTCAGAAAACTAATTGAAAATTTAAAATATTATAAATATCCAAAGTGGCAAATTTATTTTATTAATTTTTTTGGAAAATCAAAATTAGTAGTTATATTGTTACGATCTCTTAAAAGAAGTTTTTTATGAAAAATCAAAATATTTTTCATTATAAAATTGATTTTTTTTTCTTAATTTTATTTTTTACTTTGCCTTCTTTATTATATTCTTATGGCTACACAAACTCTATATCTACATCTATTATAGTTCTGCAACTTTTTTTCTTATTAATTTATAACTTCATAAGGAAAAAAAAAATTACAATTAATATAAAATTTTTTAGTTTTGCTATTTTAATTAGTCTTATTATTTTTGCTCATCAAATAGCTATTATCTTTTTATCAGATCTTTTTTTTACTTTTCAAAATATTATAATTTTAAAAAAATTATTTTTTTCATATTTATCTATCCCAATTTATATTTACTCTATTTTTATTCTAAATGAGTTTTTATTTAAAACAAAAGGTATTGAAATTTATTTTTATAAATTAATTAATAACTTGTTTATGATTATGTTTTTATTGAGTTTTTTTATTTTAATTAGATTTAATAAATTTTCACCCTATTACATTTTTGGTGCAAATGATTTACCAATGTTTTTAAGTATTTATTCGGAGCCATCACATTTTATTACTAATTTTTTTGCAATTTTTTTTCTTTTTATAGTACTAAACCCGAATTATAAAATTATTATTTTGACGATTGGTTTATTATTATCTCTTGCATACCCAAGTTTAACATTATTATTTGGTATATTTTTAATAACAGTTATTTTGTTTCCTATTTTAAATATTTTAATATTATTAGTGCCTATCTTAATATTTCTTTTGCTTATTTTTAATTTAAGTACTGGTTTTGAATTTATTAATTATTTTAATGATCGTTTGGATGTATTAAGTATTTTAAATAACTGTTCTCCATACCTATTATTAAATAATGAGGATATAAATTTTTATCAATTTTTCCTTGAAAATACGTGTTCAATAAATAATTCCTTATTATATTACTTTAAATCTGCCCATGAAATGTATTTAAATCTAGTGCATTATCCCTTTGGTATTGGCTTTCAAAATTTTGGTTTTATTGGCATGGAGAGTTTATTTCGAAAATTAGCATTTTTACAATCAGGTATTTTTAAAACGGATATTTCTCTAAATTCGGCATTTCTATTATGTAAGTTAATTTCTGAATTTGGAATACTTGGATTACTTTTTTTAATTTACTATTTTAAAATGTTTTTACAAAGTTTTATTTTTTTAAAATTTAAAGCAAAAATATTTCTTATTAAAAAAGAATATTTAGTAATATTTTATCATACTTCTATATTATCATTTTCAATTGAACTCTTTATAAGAGGTTTTGGCTATTTTAGCATTGGAAGTTTTTTATTTATTTTGTCTATTTTGGGATTGTATTATAAAAAAAATAATGAAAATTAATGATCGAGTAGTTATAGTTTCGGGCTCTAGTTTCATAGCGCATGACACAATAAAGACCTTAAAAAAAATAAAAAAACTTAACATTATTTCAAGAAAAAAACTAAAATCACAAATATGTTCAGTTTCTGCGCATAAATTTTTTTATGATAATTTGGTCACAAAAAAAAATATATTTAACTATCTATCTGGTGCAGAAATCTTAATTAATTTTGCTTATATTAAAAAAAATAAAACTGATAATCTCAAATTAATTAGAAATTTAATTCATTCAGTAAACCAATCAAATATAAAAAGATTTATTCACATTAGTACAGCTGTAGTTAGTGGCTTTAACCAAAATGGATTGTTGAATGAAAAAACAGAAAATTTTCCCATTTCAGATTATCAGATAACCAAATTAAGAATAGAAGAGGAATTAAAGAAAAAATTATCTAAAAAGATTAGTTTAATTATTATTAGACCAACTGAAGTGGTTGCAACAAAAAATAAAACTATTATTGATAAAATTATATTTAGATCAACAAATTTTTTCTTACTTAACTACTTAATTAATTTTTTTTTAAAGAATAGAAAAATAAATTTAGTTTGTCTGCCAAATTTAGTAGAGGCTATAATATTTTTTTGTAATATGAAAAAATTTTTTCTTAGCAGAACATATATTGTTTCAGATAGTGATATAAACTGTAATTATGGTTTTTTTTTTAACTTTATAAATACCTCAATAAACGGAAATTATTATAATTCATTATTTAGTATTAATTTAAAATTATTAACATTAATTTATAGAGTAATTTTACCTTTCCGTACTAATCCCGGAGCGTACTATTCAAGTAAAAAAATTCAATTACTTGGTTATAAAAGAAGAATTACTTTGAATAAATATTTAATAAAGATGATTAAATATAAAAATTTTTAGTATTGCTAGACAAGTGTAAATTATAATTTTTAATTAAAATAAATATAATGAAAATTTTGAACGTAATAATGAGTTTGGATAGAGAAGCGGGGGGTGGAGCAGTGAACAGAATTGCTGAATTATCTTTATCTTTAGCAAAAAAGAATCATTTATGCACAATACTCACCACTAAAAAAAATTTAAAGTATAAAGATAAATTTTTTTTTAAAAAAAAAAGAATTCATATAGTCGACTTAAATTATTTTTCAGAAAGATTTATTTTTCCATTAAAAATTTTCCCATGGTTAAATAAAAATGCAAAAAGTTTTGATGTAATACATTTATCTCTTAATTGGTCTTTAATTACAGCATTGTGCTATTTATATTTACGTATTCAAAATATTCCATTTTATTTTTCAGCTATGGGTTGGCTTAATATAAAAGGATCATCTAAATTTTTAAAATTTTTATACAGAAAATACATCACTATTCCCATGATAAAAAATGCCAAAATATGCTTTGCTATAACACAACAGGAATTGAAAGATTATTTAAAATTTGGAGTTGATAAAAAAAAAATAGCGCTCATACCTAATGGAGTTAATATTAATTTATTTTCTAAAAGAATAAAAAAAAATTTATTTAAAATAAAATATAAAATAGATAATAGACCTATAATTTTATTTATTGGAAGGATTGACCCTATAAAGGGTCCAGATATTTTAATTAAAGCTTTTTCTAGAGTTTCAAAAGTTTATAAAAATTATCAATTGGTTATATGTGGTAATGACAATAATTTTTTACATAAGCTAATTAATTTAACTCATAATTTAGAATTATCAGATAAAGTAACTTTTTTAGGACCTGTAATTGGCGACGAAAAAATATCTGCATATAAATCATCTTCTTTAATGGTTATACCATCTCGTTTTGATACAATGACAATTGTTGCGCTTGAGTCTGCTGCTTCCGGTCTTCAAACTTTAATATCAAATCAAGCAAATTTTCCAAAAACCCATTCTAATAATGGATTTCATTTTTTTAAAAATAATGAAGAGCACCTAGCAAAAAAAATTATAGATGTTTTAAATAAAAAAGACTTCAAAAAAATAAATAAAAATATTAAAGATTATGTAAGGAAAAAATATAGTTGGAAAGTTATTGTAAATCAATTTTTAGTTAAGTTTAAAGTATCATGATTACTGTTTCTATTGTTTCTCATAATCATGGTAATTTAATTAGAAAGCTAATTCTTCAATTAATTAAATTTCATCAAGTTTCAAAAATTATTATCACCTTAAATATACCTGAAAAAATTAAATTTATAAGATCAAAAAAAATTAAACTAATTATAAATAAAAAAAAGAAGGGATTTGGAAGTAACCACAATCAAGCTTTTAAATTTTGTAAAACAAAATTTTTTTGCGTTTTAAATCCTGATATTATATTTGTTAATAATCCTTTTAATAAGTTAATTTCAAAAATTAATATTAGCAAAGCAAGTTTAATTGCGCCTCTAGTTTTAAATAAAAACGGTAAAATTGAGGATAGTTTTAGATATTTCCCAACTTTTTTTTCAATTTTAAAAAAAGTTATATTTAATAATTCCGGAACTTATAAAATTAAAAAAAATGATATTTATCCAGAATGGGTTGCTGGAATGTTTATGTTATTCGTTAGTAAAAAATTTAATCTTATAAATGGATTTGATAATAAATATTTTATTTATTATGAAGACGTAGATATTTGTGCAAGATTATGGAAAAAAAAATTTAAAATAATTATAGACACGTCATCTAAAGTTATTCACGACGCAAGAAGAGATAGTAGAAAAAAATTAGTTTATTTTTATAAACATTTAAAAAGTATGTTTAGATATTTTCTGACTCATTACTATAGATTACCAAAAACCAATGTACAAAAATAAAATATTTATTACAGGCGGCTCAGGGTTTATTGGAGCACATCTTATAAAAAAATTGAATAAAAAGAAAGTCAGCTATTATTGTATATCCTCTAACAAATATAATTTACCCAGAGATTTTTTTTATTTTGATTTAAAAAATATAAATAAAAATAATAGTAAATTTATTATTAAATTAATGAAAAAATGTTTCTGTGTTGTTCATTTAGCTGGAATTGCAAAGGATGAAAATAAAATTTCTAAGGAGTTATGGAGTATTAATTATCATGCAACTATTTCCTTGATAAAATTATGTAAAATTGCGAAAGTTAATAAATTTATAAATATATCTTCAGTAAGAGCTTCAGGAAGAACCAATATTTGTTCGGACGAAACTAGTTCATTAAAACCAGATGGCGTGTATGGAGAAACAAAGAAAAAAAGCGAAGATTTTGTTTATCGTTATGGTGTCAAAAATAATATTAATACTGTAAATTTAAGGTTAAGCAATGTTTATGGAAGTCGTAGTTTTGGTTACGTTTATAAATTATCGAATTTCATAAAAAAATTTCCTTATATAAGTCTCCCAAAGATCTTTAATAAAAGAAGTTTTATACATATAAGCGATGTTATTAATGTAATATATAAATGTATTTTTAGCACTACAGCAAATAATGAAATGTTTATTATTACTAATAATAAACCTGTGAGTTCTAGCGAACTTTTTTATGTACTGTTAAAACATTATGGAAAGAATAATTTTAAAATTAAGTTCCCTTTTATACTATTATATTCTCTATTTTACCTAGCCAAGTTTTTTAATTATTTTAATAGTAATTATTTTAAAGATTTTATTAAATTTATGAGCACTGAATATTATAGCTCCGCTAAAATTAAAGAAATAATGAATTGGGAAGCTAAAGTCGATATAAATAGTGGCATTAAAGAAATGAAAAAAAATAACATTATATAATATGAATTTTGATTATTTTATAGGCAGGAAACAATCTTTATTCAAAGAAGATATAGAAAAATTAGAAAAAAAAATTTGCCAGATAATTAGTTCTAGTTCTTTTTTAATTGTTGGTGGAGCAGGTTCTATAGGCCAGTCCGTAACAATAGAAATATTTAAACGCAACCCTAAAAAACTACATGTTGTAGATATTAATGAAAATAATATGGTGGAGTTAGTTAGAAACATTAGAAGCAGTCTAGGTTATATTAGTGGAGATTTTAGAACCTTTGAGATTGATTGTGCCAGCGCTGAATTTGAGGCATTGTTTAAATCAGAGAAACAATATGATTTTATATTAAATCTTTCAGCTTTAAAACATGTAAGGAGTGAGAAAGATCCCTATACACTTATGCGTATGCTTCAAGTCAATATATTTAATGTAGTTAAATTACTTGAGCTCTCGAAAAAAACTAATATAAAAAATTTTTTTTCTGTTTCAACTGATAAATCGACAAACCCTGCTAATATTATGGGGGCTAGTAAAAAAATAATGGAATTATTCTTAAATAAAGAGAGTAAAGATCAAAAAGTATCCATGGCACGATTTGCAAATGTGGCATTTTCGGACGGATCTTTGCTTTCAAGTTTTCAACAGAGAATCTTCAAAAAACAACCAATAGTGGCGCCTAATGACATATCTAGATATTTTATTACGGCACAAGAATCAGCAGAACTATGTTTGATGTCGACATTTTTTGGCAATAACAGAGATATTTATATTCCAAAATTAGAAAGTAATTTACATTTATTAAAATTTTCGGATATCGCTATTAATTTTATAAAAAAAAATGGATATTCAGTGCACGAATGCCAATCTGAAGAAGAGGCCAGGAATAAAGCCTCTGAATTAATAAAAAATAAAATTTGGCCATGTTATTTTTTTAAATCAGATACAACAGGGGAAAAAAATATTGAAGAATTTTATTCAAATAATGAAGTTGTGAATTTTGATATTTATAAAAATATTGGAATTATAAATAATAGAAGAGTTTTATTTAATGAAAGTAAGTTAATGCATTTTAAATATAAAATAGAAGAATTACTTAAAAACAAAAAATGGTCAAAAGAAAATATTGTAGAATTAATCATTGATACTCTGCCTGAATTTTCTTATGTTAATAAAGGAAAATATTTAAGCGAAAAAATGTAATATAAATGAGATTTATAGATTTTTTTTTTTCATTATTTTTATTAATTGTTTTAATTCCATTATTAATATTACCAATATTTTTTTTATTTAAAATTAAAGGTTTAAAAAGTATTTTTTTTACTCAAAAAAGAGTTGGAAAAAATTTTCATTTTTTTAAAATTTATAAAATTTCAACAATGAATAAAGATAGCGAGCTATCAGGGACTATTACTGTTAAAAATGACACACGAGTTCTTCCATTTGGACACTTTCTTAGAAGAACAAAAATAAATGAACTGCCTCAATTAATTAACATATTGAAAGGTGAAATGAGTTTTGTTGGTCCAAGGCCTCTTACAAAAGAAGTTTTTAGTTTATATAATGAGGAAACGCAAAAAATAATTTCTACCGTAAAACCTGGGTTGACTGGAATTGGGTCTATTTTTTTTTCGGATGAAGAGAATTTTTTAGCACAACAATCTTTTTCTGAGCAAATTCATTTTTATAGAGATATTGTAGTTCCATATAAAGCTTCATTAGAAATATGGTATGTTAATAATAAAAGTTTATATCTTAATGCTAAAATTATGTTTGTTACATTTCTTTTATTATTTTTCAATTCAAAAAACATGCTTTCTTTTTTTTTTAAAGGATTGCCTCAAGAGCCCAAACTACTAAAAAGATAAGCAATGTCGAAATTTTAAAAAAAAATTTGTATATTATATGAAGATTTTAATTACAGGAGGCAATGGTTTTATTGGGAGTGCTGTTATTAGAAATATTCTAGATCATGGAGAACATAATATTATTAATTTAGATGATCTAACTTATTCCAGCTCATTAGATTCTTTGTCGGGTTATGATAAAAGTAAAAACTACTATTTTGAAAAAGTTAACATTTGCAATGAACGTATTATAAAAAATATTTTTATTAAACATCAGCCAGATCGTATAATGCATTTTGCCGCTGAAACACATGTTGATAGATCGATTGATTCTTCGATAAATTTTATTAATACTAATATATTAGGAACTTACAATTTGTTAGAACAGTCTAGGTTTTATTACTCTTCGTTAAAAGACAAAAAAAAAAAAAATTTTCTTTTTCATCATATTTCAACTGATGAAGTTTTCGGTGATCTTGGTGTGAATGAACAGCCTTTTACAGAAAATAGTTCTTATCGCCCATCATCCCCATATGCAGCGAGTAAAGCAAGTTCAGATCATATTGTTAGGGCTTGGCATCGAACTTATAAATTACCAATCATTATTTCTAATTGTTCTAATAACTATGGTCCGTATCAATTTCCTGAAAAATTCATTCCTCACACAATTCTTAACGCTCTAAATGGAAGATCTATTCCTATTTATGGTAATGGATTGCAAATTAGAGATTGGCTTTATGTAGAAGATCATGCCAGAGCTTTGCTAGAGGTTTTATTTAAAGGAAAAAATGGAGAAACATATAATATCGGTGGAAATAATGAAAAAAAAAATATTGATGTTGCATTTAAAATTTGTGAGATATTAGATAATCTTGTAAAAAAAAAACCAAGCAATATAAAAAAATTTCAAGAATTAATAGTGTTTGTTAATGATAGACCTGGTCATGATAGTCGATATGCAATTAATTCATCTAAAATTAATAATCAATTAAACTGGTTTCCAAAAGAAACGTTTGATAGTGGAATTTTAAAAACAGTTACGTGGTATTTGGATAATAGAGAATGGTGGAATAAAATTTTAAGCGGAGAATATAAATTAGAAAGAATTGGAAAAGAATGACAGATAAATATAAAGGAATAGTTCTTGCAGGAGGCAATGGGTCAAGATTATACCCAATCACATTGGCAATATCCAAGCAATTATTGCCTGTTTATAATAAACCAATGATTTATTATCCAATTTCAGTTTTAATGCTTGCCGGCATAAGAAAAATTTTAATTATTTCCACGTATAAAGATTTATTATTTTATAAAAATTTACTTGGAGATGGATCTCAATTTGGGGTGCAATTTAGTTTCTTACACCAGCATAAACCGCGAGGTCTGGCTGAGGCTTTTATAATAGGTGAAAAATTTATAAATAAAAATAAAGTGTCTCTTATTTTAGGAGATAATATATTTTATGGACAAAATTTTTCATTAAAATTAGAAAATTGTGTAAAAAATAATATTGGAGCTACGATTTTTGGATACCACGTTTCAGATCCAGAAAGATTTGGTGTTATTAAATTTAATAAAAAAGGAATCCCTTTAAGCATCGAAGAAAAACCTAAAAAACCAAAATCAAATTATGCCATAACAGGATTATATTTTTATGATAATAATGTTGTTGAAATAGCTAAGTCAATACAACCTTCAAAAAGAGGAGAATTGGAAATTTCAGATATTAATAAAGTTTATTTGAAAAATAAAAAACTTAGAGTAGAGTTTTTAGGAAGGGGCTTTGCTTGGTTGGACACAGGAACTTATAGATCTTTATTGGCGGCCTCTCAATTTGTAGAAACTATAGAAAGCAGACAAAATCTTATGGTTGCCTGTTTAGAAGAGATAGCCTTTAAAAAAGGATGGATAACAAAAAAAACATTACTTAATCAATCGAAAAAATTTACCAATACAGAGTATGGAACGTATTTAAGTCAAATCTATAAAGATTCATGATAAAAATATTCAAAACTAAACTTAAGTCACTTTTACTTGTAAAGCCTAATATCTACAAAGATAAACGAGGTTTATTTTTTGAAACATATAGAAAGAGTAAGTATCAATATTTATTAAACAAAATAAATAATAAATCTTTTATTCAAGATAATTTTTCATTTTCAAAAAAGAATAGTCTAAGAGGCTTGCATTACAGCAAAATAATGGCAAAATTATTTACCGTCATATATGGAAGTGTATACGATGTTTGCGTAGATTTAAATGAAGAGTCAAAAACATACCTGAAATGGGAAGGAAGAATATTGTCTTCTAAAAATTATAAACAGCTTTGGATACCGCCAGGTTTTGCGCATGGATTTCTTGTATTGTCAGCATTTGCCTGTGTACAATATAAGTGTTCGAAAGAATATAGTTTATCATTAGAAAAAGACATTATTTGGAATGATAAAGATTTAAATATTAAATGGCCAATTAAGAAACCAATCTTATCTAAAAAAGATAAAACAGCACAATCATTAAAAAATTTTTTAAATAATTGAATATTTTAGTTTTGGGTTCAGACAGTCAGATTGGAAATTCACTAAAAGAAATAGATATTAAAAAAAAATATAATTTTTTTAGTAAGAAAGAATTTAATATTAACAACTATCGATTAGTAAAAAAAAAAATCTATAAGTTTAAACCTAATGTTATTATTAATTGCGCGGCTTATACAAATGTTGAAATGGCTGAGTCTTTTAGAAAAGATACCAATAAACTAAATCATTTAGCCGTAAAAAATTTAGCAAAGATGTGCTTTAAAATAAAATGTTTATTAATTCATTTCTCTACAGATTATGTTTTTGGAGGTGAAAAAAATAATCCTTACAAAGAAAGTTCTAAAACAATGCCCATGAATTATTATGGAAAAACAAAATTATTAGGAGAGTATGCAATTAAAAACTCTAATTGCAATTATATTATTATTAGAACCTCTTGGTTATTTAGCAAGTATGGCAGTAATTTCTTAAAAAAAGTAATAGATGCAAAAAAAAAATATATGGAAGTTGTAAACGATCAAATAGGAAACCCAACTTATGCCGGTGAGTTAGCATTAGCCATAGATCACATTTTAACAAAAAGAAATATCTTAAATACAAAAAATATATTTCATTTTAGTGGTAGCAAAGTCTGTTCTTGGTATGATTTTGCAAAAATAATAGTAAAATTATATATTAAAAAAAATATAAAATTTAAAAAAATAATAATACCAATTTCATCAAATCAATTAATTTCTAAAGTTAATAGACCTAAATATTCAGTGTTGAATAATAAAAAGTTTTTTAATTTTTTTAAATTTAAAAAATGTAAATTAGAAGATAATATAAGAAAAGTTATATGATACTAGAAAAAATCATTAACAGTAATTACTTTCAATATTTAGTACTAGCTGTAGCGCCACTATTGATTCTTGGGCCATTTTTTCCTGATTTAATTATAAGTTTATCTTCAATTTTTTTTTTGATATTTGTTTTTAAAAAAAAATATTTTTATTTATTCCATAACAAAGTTTTTTTTTTTTTTATTATATTTTGTTTAATTTGTATTTTAAGTTCAATTTTATCAAAAAATATTATTTTCTCATTTTACAGTTCCCTATTCTATTTTCGTATAGGAATATTTGCATTTCTAATAAAATATTTATTAGATAAAAATCCTGAGTTAAATAAAAAATTTTATTACGTTTTATTGGTTACTTTTTTATCTTTAATAGTTGATGGTTATATACAATTTTTTTTTGGAAAAAATATTTTTCAATATAGTCCAGGCTATGGAAGAATTTCATCTTTCTTTGGAGAAGAACTCGTTCTAGGATCATATTTATCTAGATTATTTCCTTTATTTTTAGCTTTGTTAATCTTAAAAAGTAATCGTAAATATGAATATATTTTTTGTTTTATTATTTTAATTTTAGGCGATGTTTTAATATTCATTTCAGGAGAAAGAACTTCTTTTTTTTTCTTAAACTTATCTACTTTATTTATAATATTATTTATTAAAAAATTTAAAAAAATAAGAATTATATCTTTTTTGCTCTCTGCTATTATAATTTTTATAATAATTAATTACAGTAATGATATTAGAAATAGAATGATAAATACTACTTTTGAACAATTAAATATTAGTCAAGATAAGAATACTCATAACAAAGATTTTTTAGGTAATTATAAAAGTCTTTATCAAATTGCGTGGAGGATGTTTTTAGATAAACCAGTATTAGGTCATGGACCTAAAATGTTCAGAATTAAATGTAAATTAAAGCAGTACAATCCTGATTACGATGATGTAAATAATAAAAATTGTACCACTCATCCGCATAATTTCTACCTTCAAATTCTTGCAGAGGTAGGATTGCTTGGTTTCTTTTTTTTATTAGTTGCTAATTTTTATTTTTTTAAATTATTATTTATTCATATTAAATCTTATTTGTTAAAAAAAAAAAGTTATCTTACAGATTATCAAATTTGTCTTTTAGCTTCAGTTTTAATTACTATTTGGCCATTATCCCCTAACGGTAATTTTTTTAATAATTGGTTAATGATTGTATATTCACTTTCGTTTGGATTTTTACTCCATAGTTTCAAGCGTCAATTATGAGTTATATCTTCATAGTTTTCATTATTAATTATATGCAATATCTTTATATAAAATTTTTTAGATTTAGATTGTTTTAAATTTAGTAAATAAACTTTAATATAATAAATAATTAATAATTATGCAGATTTTAGAAAATTACCAACAAATAGTAGACTCAAGAAAAAAACTTGTAAAAAAAAAATTATCTTTTTTGCAAAATTATTACTTATGTAAATTAATTAGAATTTTTAAATTACCGATAATTTCTTTTTGCGCTTTGAATAAAAGTTGGGATTATTTTCAAACATTTGAATTTATAGAAAGTAATTTAAATATTAATTGTAAAGTTTTAGATGTTGGTTGTTTTCAATCAGAAATTTTGCCTATTTTAAAAAAAGCCGGTTATTCAAATGTTTATGGTATTGATCAAGATTCGAAGATTAAAGGAATGCCATATCAGTCAGAGATTAATTATCATATAGAAAATTTTTTTAATAATTCTTTTGCTGATAATTTTTTCGATTGCTTAACTTGTTTGTCAGTAATCGAACATGGTTTTAATGAAACTTTATTTTTTTCACAGTTTTCAAGAGTTTTAAAAAAAGGGGGGTTTCTTATTTTGTCGTTTGATTATTGGGAAAAAAAAATTAATACAGATAATATAAAAATGTTTAATATGGACTGGAATATTTTCTCTAAAGAAGAGGTTTTAGAAATCTTAAAAAACGCAGAGCAAAAGTACAAACTAAAACTTGTTGGGAATCCAAAATTGGACTGTTCTAATAAAGTTATAAATTGCGCTAATAAAGATTATACATTTGCCTGGCTTGTTTTTGAAAAAATATAAAATTATAAAAAAATTTCATTATTTTAATAAATTTTTTTAATGTCATTGGTTGCGGGGCTTGGATTTGAACCAAGGACCTTCAGGTTATGAGCCTGACGAGCTACCAGACTGCTCCACCCCGCGATAATATAATTCTTATTTATAACATGATATCTTATTTTATCTACAGTTCTGAGACTATTTATCTATCTATATATTCATTAACTCATTCATTCAGTTAATGTCGATATTGTTGTAAAAATTTTTTTAGTCTTAAGTTTACAAAAGATTTATTTTTGTATATATAAATCTGCCTGGTGATTATTGCAAAGGAGTAACACCCGATCCCATTCCGAACTCGGCAGTTAAGCCCTTTAGCGCCAATGGTACTTTGTCTTAAGACACGGAAGAGTAGGTCGTTGCCAGGCTTTTAAATCTCCATTAAATATTTTAATGCGAAACATAATAGTTGTAATTGGTGGAGCCGGTTTTATTGGGTCAAATCTTATCGAAGAGTTAATTAAGTTTAATAAATATAAAATTTTAAGTCTTGATAATTATTCTTCAGGAACATTTTTAAATCATATAAAAAATCCAAGAGTAAAATATTTGAAAGGTCATTCAAAAAGTATTTCAATTATTCTAAAAAAATACAAAAGAAATATTATTAGTATTTTCCATTTTGGAGAATTTGCAAGAATATCTCAAAGTTTTAAAAATTATAACAAATGTTTTGAGTCTAATATTATAGGCACGACTAGAGTATTTGATTTTGCTATAGAAAATAAAATAAAGATTATTTATTCAGCCACGTCCGCATCGCTAGGCAATAATGGCAAAGATATGAATTTATCTCCTTATGCTTTTACTAAAGCTAAAAACTTAGAATTATTAGAAAATTTAAAAAAATGGTACAATTTAAATTGTGAAATTATTTATTTTTATAATGTGTATGGTCCAAGACAGATTTGTAAAGGAGAAATGGCAACTATAGTTGGTATATTCGAAGAACATTTTAAGAATCACAAACCACTCCCTATTGTTAGACCTGGATCTCAAACAAGAAGATTTACATATATAAAAGATACTGTTAATGGATGTATTATTGCTTGGAAAAGAAATAAAAATGCACACTACGCTATAAGTAATAAAAAATCTTATAGTATAATTCAGCTTGCCGAGATGTTTAATTTTAAAATTAAATATTTGCCAAAAAGACTAGGGGAGCGATTTTCATCAGCGGTGATAAAAAAAAACTTAGGTAATAAAATAATAAATATAAAAGCAGCAACAAGTCTTGAGAGTTATATAAAAAATTTTTTAAAACAAAATTCTTAACTTTACTTTACAAATCTAAAATTTAAATATACTGTAATATCAAATGAAAGTTGTAAGCTCATTAAAATCATTGAAAAAAAGAGATATTAATTGTAAAGTTGTAAGAAGAAGAGGAAAACTTTACGTTATAAATAAAAAAAACCCTAAGTTTAAAGCTAGACAAGGTTAATAGATAAAATGAATATTAATTCACAAAAAGAAACATGGTATAATTTTAAAAAATTAACTATTTATACGTCTATTTTTCTAATTTCAATTTTATCATTGTTGGCTATTTTTTTATTGTAAGTATTTTTTTGTTTACAAAAATATCAGTTTTAAATTCTATTAATAAAAAAAATTTTTTTTTTTTAATTGTAATTAGTTTTTTTTTTAAAGTTTTATTTTCTTATTTTTATGGAGACTATATTTTAAAAAATGAATGGGAGATATTATATAAAAATTTAGTAGACAATAAAATTTTATCATACAATTATATTAATGGTGAGGCAGTTCCAAATTTATATATGCCTATACTATATGTTTTATTTTTATATCCGTTTTCAATCTTAAATTTAAATATTTTTTACACAGTTAAAACAATATTATTATTTCAATGTGTTTTATCATCTTTAAGCGTTTATTATTTTTATAAATTTTGTCTAATTTTTTTTGAAAAAAAAAAATCAATATTAGCAGCATTAATATTTCTTTTTTACCCGCTAAATTTTTATACGTCTAGTCTAATATCTTCTGTTACATTGCAAAATTTATTATTTATACTTTTTTTATATTACTTACATTTTATAGATAAAAATAAAAATTATATATTATTCGCAGTATATGCCGCATTATTAATTTTGATTAGAGGGGAATTTTTATTATTATATATAATATTATTACTATACTTCCTTTTTTTTAGCAAATATTACAAAAAAGTTATATTTTCTTTTTTAATAACAATAATTATTATTTCACCGTACATAATCAGAAATTATCAAATTACAAAAAAAATAACAATTGTTAGTTCACTAGGATATAATTTATGGAAAGGAAATAATGAGAAAACTGGTATCGACGGAGTTGTTGCTGACCACATTATTACAAAAAAATATTACGAAGATAAAAATAATATTTTTTATTCAATTTATTTGGAAACTGAATCAATAAAAAATAAATTATTTTATTCAAATCAATTATATAAGTATGATTACATTATTGACCAATACTATCTAAAATTAGCATTAAATAATATTTTTGAAGAACCTAAAAAATATTTTTTTTTATATTTAAAAAAATTATTTGCTTATATTTTTTTTAATTTCGATTCAAATGTGAAAAATTATTATAATATTCTTTCAATTATGCCTGAAGTCTTGATATCAATTTTTTCCATTTTTGGAGTTTTCAAGGGTCTTAAACACTTTAATAATATAAAATTTATTTACTTTATATATTTTTTTTATATTTTTTTTATTCCTGCTTTTTCAATCTTGCCAAGATATAAACTTTTTATTTTACCCTTTTTAATTTTTTTTTCATTACTTAATTTTGAAAAAAGATTTATTGTTAAAAAACATTAATTGACTTTATTAGTTGTAAATATTTTCAATTAATTAATTAATAACAAAATATTAGATATTTATTTAAAGTTATAAATAGCCGTTCTTAAATATAAAACTCAATATATAATATTGAATATAATATTGTTTATTTGTTTAAATTTTTCTTATAATAAGATTATTTCTTAATTTTATGTCCTTGTCAATTGTAATACCTGCCAAAAACGAAGAGCCGAACATTTTAAAAACTATAAATTTTTTAATTTCAGTTATAAAAAAATACATAAATTATGAAATTATTGTAATAGATGACTTCAGTACTGATAAAACATATGAAAAAATTAAAAAATTAAAAAAAAAAAATATATTCATTTATAAAAATAAAAAACCAGGAATAGGAAATGCAATTAATACTGGTATTTTAAAATCAAAGAAAAAATATATTTGTTTTTTTATGGCCGATTCTTCTGATTCTCCAAAAGATTTGTTAAAAGATTATTTTTTGATTAAAGAATTAAAAGTTGATGCTATTTTTGGCTCTAGATTTATCAAGGGTTCTTTGGTTGTCAATTATCCAAAATTTAAATTATTATTAAATAGATTCGCAAATAATTTAATAAAATTATTATATAATTCAAATTATAATGATTTCACTAATGCTTTTAAAATATACAAAAGAAGCAAGCTTAATACTTTAGGCTCTTTTGAGTCTTCAGGTTTTAATATTTTTTTAGAAATACCGCTTAAGTTCATAGAAAATAATTTTTTATACATTATAACACCAATAAGTTGGCGCGATAGAAGTTATGGTAAATCACATTTTAAAATTAATGAAGTAACATTTAGTTATATTAAAATTTTATTTAAATGCTTTTTTAATAGAATTAAATAGACATATGAGAATTTTAGTAACAGGAGGGTGTGGATTTGTTGGATCTAATATTGCAGCTTTTTTAAAAAAAAAAAATTTTTTTGTTAGCTCGCTTGATAATCTTTTTCGAAATGGATCTGTATTAAATTTAAAAAGATTAAATAAATTAGGAATCAAAAATTATAAAATTGACATAAAAAATGAAAAAAAAATCTTAAAATTACCCAAATTTAATTTAATAATTGATTGTTGCGCAGAAGCTTCAGTTGAAGAGTCAAGATTAGATCTTAGAAGAGTTTTTGATACTAATTTATTAGGTACATTGAATATTTTAAAAAAATGTCAAAAAGATAATTCTAAAATTATATTTTTATCTACTAGTCGCGTTTATTCAATTTCATCTTTGAATAATTTGGTTAATAAAAAAATATTGACAAATAAAATAAATTTAAAAAAAGAAATTACAATTGATTTTAATACCTCAGATCCAAAATCTATATATGGTTTTACAAAATTAGCTTCAGAAGATTTAATTAAAGAATTCTCATATTTATTTAAGATAAAATACCTAATTAATCGTTGTGGTGTTATATCTGGACCTTGGCAATTTGGAAAGGTGGACCAAGGTTTTGTTAGCTTGTGGGTATGGCGACATATAAATAAAAAAATTATAAAATACATTGGTTTTGGCGGGTATGGAGAGCAGGTAAGGGATACTCTTCATATTGAGGATTTATGTGAGTTAATCTTAATACAAATAAAGAAAATTAATTTAATTCATAATCAAACTTTTTCTGTAGGGGGCGGCATAAGTAATTCACTTTCTTTAAAAATGTTAACTAAAATATGCCAATATATTACAGGTAATATTTGTAAGTATAAAAAACATAAAAAAACTTCTTTATATGATATTCCATATTTTGTTAGCTGTAATAAAAAAGTTAATAAAATTTATAAATGGTTACCTAAGAGAAATATTAATGATATTGTGAAGGATATTTATGACTGGCAAATTAAAAATTTTAAAATATTAAAAAAAATTATTTAAATTCAATTAAAATGTCTATTGTTTTAGTTACTGGTTCTAATGGTTTAGTGGGATCCGAGTCGTCATTATTTTTCTTAAATAAAGGTTTTGATGTTATTGGAATTGATAATAATGAAAGAAAAAAACTATTCGGGAAAGATGGCGATACAACAAATATTAAGAATAATCTTAAATCATATTCACAAAAATATAAACATTATAACTATGATATAGTTAACAAATATCAAATAGAAAAATTATTCAAAAAATACAATAAAAATATTAAACTCATAATACATACTGCAGCCCAGCCCTCGCATGATTGGGCATATAAAAATCCAAAGAAAGATTTTATGATCAATTCTTTTGGAACTTTAAATTTATTAGAATTAACAAAAAAATATTCTAGTGATGGGGTATTTATTTTCACTTCTACCAACAAAGTTTATGGTGACAACCCGAATAAACTAAATTTTATTGAAAAAAAAAATCGTTATGAATTGTTAAGTTCTAATAAATTATATAAAGGGATTGATGAGAATTTTTCAATTGATAAATGCAAGCATAGTTTATTTGGAGTTTCCAAACTTTATGCTGATATTTTAGTACAGGAATATGGAAGAAATTTCGGTTTAAAAACAGTTGCCTTTAGAGCTGGATGTATTACCGGTCCAAATCATTCCGGTGCTAAGTTACATGGTTTTTTATCCTATTTAGTAAAATCTTGTATTAGAGAAAAAAAATATAATATTATTGGATATAAAGGAAAGCAGGTTAGAGATAATATACATAGTTATGATTTAATTAATTGTTTTTGGCAATTTTTTAAAAATCCTAAAAATGGCTTAGTATATAATATTGGAGGAGGAAGATTTTCTAATTGTTCTATTTTAGAAGCTATTAAAATAATAGAAAAAAAATTAAACATAAATGTAAAAATAATATTTAATAAGGTTCCAAGAATTGGAGACCACAAGTGGTATGTAACGAATTTGAATAAATTTCTTAAAGATTATCCAGGGTTTAAACAAAAATATAATACTGAAACTATTATAGAGAATTTAATAGAAAATCTTGTTTAGTTTTAAATAATTTATTAGCAGTTAATATCTGGCTTTAAGTTTTTTAAACTTTTTAACTCTTCTTGTGTTTTCATCTTTTTCTCTTTTCTTTTTTTCAGAAGGCTTTTCAAAGTGACTCTTAATTTTTAACAGGCGGAATACACCTTCTCTTTGTAATTTTTTTTTAAGAGCTCTAAGAGCCTGCTCTAAATTGTCATTTTTAACTTCTATTTTAATATATGCTTTCCTCCAAAAAAGTGAGACGATTTAGCATTTTTGATGTTATATTGTCTATATTTTTATGAAGCTTTTTAAGCATAGACCAACTGAAGGTTATCAAACAAAAATAAGTATAATTAACAGAAGAAAAGCAATTTTAACTACCGCTAAATATACTTTTTTTGGTTTAATTGGTCTTAGACTTTTATGGTTACAGGTTTTTCAAAGAAATAAATATTCAATTTTATCTGATCGAAATCGCTTCAAAGAATGGAAAATTGCAGCAGAGAGAGGATTAATATTAGATCGTTTTAACAATAGGGTAGCTGAAAATCGTCAACTTTATCGAATTGCTCTAATTAAAGGAGACGTTACTGATCTAGACTTTGTTCTTATAACTCTTAATAAATTTTTAAGATTGGATGTTGAGACAATTGAAAAAACAAAAACAGATTTTATAAAATTAAGAAAGTTTCAGCCTTATGTTATAAATAAGAATTTAACATGGGCAGAGTTTTCAAAAATAAATAGCAACCTTTTCATTTTAAATGGAGTTCAACCTTTTATTTCAATGGAGAGGCATTATAATTATCCTTATGAATTTGCTCATGTATTAGGCTATGTTGGAGTTCCTAATGAGAATGATTTGCAAAACCAAAAAGATGATCTTTTTAGAACACCAGGAATTAAAATTGGAAAACTTGGAATTGAAAAAATATTAAACAGAGAGCTTATTGGCACTCCAGGCTTTACTCGTTTTGAAGTGAATGCGGCTGGAAGAGCGGTTAGAACAGTTGAATTTGTAGATGGAGTAAGTGGTAATACTTTAAAAACTTCTCTTGATCTTGAGCTTCAAAAATTAACTTATCAAAAATTAGGACGATATGCTGGCTCTGCAATTGCCATGGATATTAAAACTGGAGAAGTTTTGGCTTGCGTTTCAACGCCATCATTTGACACGAATAAATTTGCTTTTGGGATAAGTCAGCCAGAATTTAATGAGTTATTAAAGAATGAACGAAAACCATTAATTAATAAATTTTTATCAGGACAATATCCTCCGGGATCGGTAGTAA
>Ga0209400_1000163_pt1 | contig 57572 bp, 88 predicted proteins | sample M_130807_EF_Meta_FD_187313 | JGI IMG/M metagenome (GOLD analysis project Ga0209400, IMG submission 187313) | Freshwater microbial communities from Lake Montjoie, Canada to study carbon cycling - M_130807_EF_MetaG (SPAdes) (version 2) | ecosystem: Environmental > Aquatic > Freshwater > Lake... | reverse complement strand
ACTATGCTAGTGGTGTTTATTCTACTGTTGTTGGCGGTTTTTCTAATGGTTCATCATCTGCCGTTGGTTATTTTAACTTTTTAGGCGGTGGTGCATATAACACAGCAACATCAAATTCAACTGTAACCACCCAAAGCGGAACAATGAATGGCACAACTGCCGTTACATTAAGCGGGTCTAATGCAAGTATTAAAGTCGGTCAATATATACAAGGTACAAGTATTGCTACAGGAACTTATGTAGCCGCCATATCAGGAACAAGCCTTACCTTATCTCAAGCCGCATCAGGTTCATCTACAAGCACTCTATCTTTCTATACCCCTCATGGAGTAGTAGTAGGCGGTGGTAATAACCAAGCTACAGGTAGTTATTCATTTATCGGTGGTGGTGGTGATGCTGGTACTGCTGCAAACCGTAATAGAGCCTCAGGTGATTGGTCAACTGTGGGTGGTGGTAGAAACAATACAGCCAGTGGTGCAGGTGCAACCATCGGTGGAGGTGGATATTACAGCGGCATTACAGGAACTGCAGCAAATACGGCTTCAGGCGATGGATCATTTATTGGTAGTGGTGGTACCAACAATGCTGGTGGTTTTGGATCTGCAATAATAGGTGGTTTTGGCAATACCGCAAATGCAACATACGCAACTATTGGTGCTGGTACTGGAAATACCGCTAGTGGACAATACGCATTTGCAGGTGGTGGTCAGTCTAACACATCATCTAACAGCTACACTTTTGTAGGTGGTGGTTACGGAAATAATGCAACAGCCTATTGGTCTACAACTTTAGCTGGTTATGGAAATTCAATCGGTTCAAAAGCACAGTTTTCAGCAATTGTTGGCGGTTGGAACAATACTATAACGGGTCAACTTAATTTTGTTGGTGGTGGTTATGGAAATAGTGGTACAAGCGGAACTGCGGTAACTACGCAATCTGCAACTATGAACGGCACGACTGCTGTTACATTAGCCGCCTCTAACGCTTCAATAAAAGTTGGACAATTTATTGAAGGCACGTATATCAGTAATGGAGTTTATGTAGCTGCTGTAAGCGGAACATCTTTAACATTATCTAGTGCTGCTAGTGGAAGCGGTGTAGCAACCTTATCCTTCTACACACCCCACGGTATTGTTGTCGGTGGTGGTAACAATCAGGCAACTGGCTCATATAGCTTCATAGGCGGGGGTGGTGATGCAGGAACAGCCGCAAACCGAAATGTGGCTAGTGGGGATTGGAGTTTTGTTGGTGGTGGTTGGCAAAATGTGGCTTCAGGTGCAGGCTCATTCATCGGTAGTGGCGGGTTAAATTCTGCTGGAGTGCCTACAGCAGGAAATACTGCATCTGGTGCTGTTTCATTTATTGGTAGTGGACAAAATAATGTTGCATCAGGCTCTTATGGGGTTGTTGGTGGGGGATTTACTAATACAGCTTCAGGAAGTTTTACTTTTGTTAGTGCTGGCTCTTATGGAACAACAAGACTTATTGTTGGAAATCATGTTTTTCCAGCGTGTTCTTTTCCAATAGCTGGTTCACAAGGTGCTTCTCAATCAGGTTTATTAATTCTTGGTAGACAAACAACAGATGCTACAGCTACTGTTTTAACAAGCAATTCATCTGCCGCAAGCGGAACAAACCAAGTAATACTACCTAACAACTCTGCTTACTTCTTTAGAGGTGAAGTAGTATCAGGAGTAACTGGCGGTGGTAACACTAAAGGCTGGACTATTGAAGGTGTAATCAAGCGAGGTGCTGGAGTAGGAACTACGGCACTTGTTGGCACTCCTACAGTCACATCCATGTACGCTGATGTAGGGGCGGCAACATGGACTATTGCAGTTACAGCAGATACAACTAACGGTGGTTTAACAGTAACATTCACAGGGCAAGCAAGCACGACTATTCGTACAGTTTGCCAAATCCGTACAACAGAAATGACTTACTAAGGAGCAATCATGGCATTACAACTTAACCTAGAATCAACTCAATTCGGTGTACCTGCACCACAGGCATACGCACGAATTACTAACTTCTTTGGCACAAAAGACCAAATCCAAGTGCAAGTAGCTATCTACTATAACAAAGATGCACGAAACGGCAACATGGCTACAGTTAAAGAAAATGCTCATTACATTGCTATTGAGGACTTGAAAGGTGATTTAATCCCTGCAATCTATGAAGTTCTCAAAACCTTTAGTGATTACTCAGGTGCAGTAGACTGCTAAGTTGATACTATGATATCTAAGAGTAGAACCCTCGGTAAACTTTTAACTACTAGTAACGCTGATATATATACAGTACCTAGCAGATATACTGGATACATCTTCAGTGTTCTTGTTTCAAATGAGGCTGCCACAGCTACCACTGTTTCACTAGACTGGTATGATTCAGCTAGTGGCACATACTATGCCATCATGAAACAAGTATCACTAAATGCAAATAGCATTATGCAAATTTCAGATGAGCCTCTTGTGCTACAAGCCGGAGATAAGATAAGAGGTTTAGCAGGATCTAGCAGTGCAATCACGGTATCTATTAAGGTACAAGAAGAATTTGCAACTGCAATTTAAGGAAGAATCATGGCAAGAGAATTAACAGAAAAGCAATCTAAGTTCCTTGAGGTTCTATTTGAACAAGCTCATGGAGATGTTGTACGTGCAAAAGAACTAGCTGGCTACTCAGAGAATAGTCCTACTTCTGAAATCATTAAAGGAATTAAAGATGAAATCATGGAACGTACTCAACTGTATATGGCACGTAATGCTCCTCGTGCTGCTATGTCAATTGTATCTGGCATGGTAGACCCAACAGAATTAGGATTACGTGATAAACTATCAGCAGCAAAGGATCTATTAGATCGTGTAGGCTTAGTGAAGACAGAGAAGTTACAAGTTGAAGCTACTAACGGTTTAATGATTCTTCCACCTAAAGAAAAAGAAGCTGAACAAGATTAACTATGGTACGTGCTACGGTTGGAAAGTGGATACTACCCCAGCCTGAAGAAGCTAAGAGTACTGGGGAATATGTTTCAATCCCAAGGATTGCTAAGATATGGGTACCTTTCGGGTACAAAGTATCTGAGACAGATGAGACAATGCTAGATCCTATTCCTTTAGAATTAGAATCATTAGAGCAAGCAAAGAAATACTTAAAGCAATACCCGTCTAGGCAAGTAGCAGCATGGCTAACCAAGATAACAGGCAGAGAGATATCACACGCTGGACTATTAAAAAGAATAAAAAATGAGCAGCGAAACAAGACAAAAGCTTCTACGCTCAGAGGATGGGCTACAAGGTACAAAAAAGCGATTGAAGAAGCGGAGAAACTCGAACAAAGACTCGGAAGTAAAAGAGACACCAGCACCGATACAGTTGATGCAGACAAGTGAAGAAGAAGAGGTAATGCATGTTACTGACTTAGAAGGTCAGAACATTGTATTTAAACCAAACGTAGGACCACAGACATACTTTTTAGCAGCACCAGAACGGGAAGTATTATACGGAGGTGCAGCAGGAGGAGGAAAATCTTATGCTATGCTTGCTGACCCTTTACGATATATGGGGCATAATGCTTTTAGCGGTCTTCTGTTACGTCATACTACTGAAGAACTTCGAGAATTAATCTGGAAGTCTCAGGAGATGTACCCTAAGATCTACCCCGGCATCAAGTGGTCGGAGAGAAAGATGCAGTGGGTAGCTCCAAGTGGGGCTAGATTGTGGTTTTCATACCTTGATAGAGACGAAGATGTACTCAGATATCAAGGTTTAGCGTTTAGTTGGGTAGGTTTTGACGAGTTAACGCAGTGGTCTACCCCATTTGCGTGGAACTATATGCGTTCTCGTCTACGTAGTACTGCATCAGACCTACCTATCTTCATGAGAGCGACTACCAATCCGGGTGGACCGGGTCATGCGTGGGTTAAAAAGATGTTTATTGACCCATCACCTGCAGGAAAAGCATTCTGGGCTACAGATATTGAGACAGGGCAGACATTAGCCTACCCTAAAGGGCATAGTAAGGATGGGCAACCCCTGTTTAAGCGTAGGTTTATACCTGCAATGCTAACAGATAACCCATATTTAGCTGCACAGGGGGACTATGAGACGATGTTGCTCTCTTTACCTGAGCATCAACGTAAGCAACTGTTGGAGGGTAACTGGGATGTATCAGAAGGTGCAGCTTTTCCAGAATTTAACCGTCAGATTCACGTTATTGACCCGATGGACATACCTAAAAACTGGGTTAAGTTCAGAGCGTGTGACTATGGCTACGGTTCTTACTCAGCAGTTGTCTGGTTTGCTGTAAGTCCTAGCGAACAACTGGTAATCTATAGGGAATTGTACGTTAGCAAGGTACTTGCCAAGGATTTAGCGGTAATGGTTCTGGAAGCAGAGCAGAATGACGGTACTATTCGCTATGGTGTACTGGATAGTTCCTGTTGGCACAAACGTGGGGATACAGGTCCCTCACTTGCAGAGCAAATGATCATGCAAGGGTGCAGATGGCGACCTTCAGACCGTAGTGCAGGTAGTCGTGTAGCAGGAAAGAATGAAATACACAGGCGGTTACAGGTAGATACCTTTACAGAAGAGCCAAGATTGGTTATAACTAGTAACTGTACGAATATAATTGCACAGCTTCCTATCATTCCTTTGGATAAACACAATCCAGAGGATATTGATACGAAGTCAGAGGATCACCTCTACGATGCTATGCGTTACGGCATAATGAGTAGACCTAGAAGTAGCTTATTTGATTTTAATCCGATGCACCAGAAGTCTGGAATAACGGTAGCTGATCCAACATTTGGATATTGAAGGTAAAGAATGATAGAAAAAAAGTTCCTAGAAGACGAGTCAATTAACTTAGGTGATGTGTCAAACATCAACGAAGAGGATGCAGTAGCTGGTCCTATCGTACAGTTATTGATGGATAAGTACATCAAGGCTGAGACTGCAAGACGTAACGATGAAGAGAGATGGCTTCGTGCCTATCGTAACTATCGTGGCTTGTATGGTCCTGATGTCCAATTCACAGAGACAGAGAAAAGCCGTGTATTCATCAAGGTAACTAAGACTAAAACTTTAGCTGCCTATGGTCAGATCATTGATGTACTATTCTCTAACAATAGTTTCCCTATCAGCGTAGATCCTACCACATTACCTGAAGGTGTAGAAGAAGATGTTAGCTTTGATACCAATGAAGCTAAGGTTCGTGAAGCTTCTCCTGACTTTTCTCCTTACGGATACAAAGGCGATGGTAAAGATCTACCTCCCGGTGCTACATACAAGACACTTCAAGATAGACTTGGTCCTCTTACCGATGAATTGTCAGGCATCGATAACCTTAACTCAGGTCCCGGTCTAACCCCTTCTTCTGCTACTTTTAGCCCAGCTATGGTTGCTGCTAAGAAGATGGAGAAGAAGATTAAAGATCAGCTTGAAGAAAGCAATGCAAGTAAGCAGCTAAGATCTACAGCTTTTGAGATGGCACTCTTTGGTACAGGTATCATGAAGGGTCCTTTTGCTATTGATAAAGAGTATGCTAACTGGAATGAAGGTGGTGACTACACTCCTACTATTAAGACAGTACCATCCACATCACATGTAAGTATCTGGAACTTCTATCCAGATCCTGATGCTATTAACATGGATGAATCACAGCACATTATTGAGAGACACAAGATGTCTCGTAGTCAAGTACGTGCTTTAAAGAAACGTCCTTTCTTCCGTAGTAAAGTTATTGATGATGTCATCTCTCGTGGTGAATCTTATGTTAAGAAGTACTGGGAAGATGATTTAAAGGATTACCGAGTAAGCGAAGGCATTGATCGCTTTGAAGTACTAGAGTACTGGGGTTCAGTAGAGCGTGAGTTACTAGAACAGAATGATGTTAAGATCCCTAAAGAATTAGCTATTGCTGATGAGTTACAAGCCAACATCTGGTATTGTAATGGTCGTATTCTTCGCATGGTATTAAATCCTTTTAAGCCAGCTAAGATCCCGTACTATGCTGTCCCCTACGAACTAAACCCCTACTCTATGTTTGGCATAGGTATCGCAGAAAATATGGACGATACCCAGACCTTAATGAACGGTTTCATGCGTATGGCGGTAGACAATGCGGTCTTATCTGGCAACCTTGTATTTGAAGTCGATGAGACTAACTTAACTCCCGGTCAAGACTTATCTGTCTATCCCGGCAAAGTATTCCGTAGACAAGGTGGAGCACCCGGTCAGGCTATCTTTGGTACTAAGTTCCCTAACGTATCTCAAGAGAACCTACAGCTATTTGATAAGGCTCGTGTACTTGCAGATGAATCTACAGGTATGCCTTCCTTTGCACATGGTCAGACAGGTGTAGCAGGAGTAGGTCGTACTGCTAGTGGTATCAGCATGCTAATGAATGCTGCTGCAGGTGGTATCAAGACTGTCATCAAGAACGTAGATGACTACTTACTACGTCCATTAGGTGAAGCATTCTTTAGCTTTAACATGCAGTTTGACTTTGATCCTGATGCTCGTGGTGACTTAGAAGTTAAAGCTCGTGGTACAGAAAGCTTGATGGCTAATGAAGTACGTAGTCAACGCTTGATGCAGTTTGTTCAAGTAGCTAGCTCTCCTGCACTTGCACCATATGCTAAGTTCCCTTACATCATTCGTGAGATTGCTAAGTCAATGGATCTTGATCCAGACAAGGTGACTAATAGTTTAGATGAGGCAACTCGTCAAGTAGCCTTAATGCAACAGGGACAACCTCCAGCAGCTGCAGCACCAGCAGGTGGTCCACCAGCAGTTCCGGGTGTATCCGATACAGCAGGCACAGGCGGTGGTAACATCGGCATAGGTCAAGTCCCATCTCCACAAGAACAAGGATTCACAGGTAATGTCCAACCTCAAGCTCAACAACAAGCCCTTCCTCCCCAAGCTTAAAGGGTTTGTAAATACTAAGACTCAATGGGATGCTTACACAGACTCCCTTGATTTTTATATTGAACTGTACCAAAAGAAGTTAGAGCAATCTGCCGACATGGTTGAATTGCATAAAGCACAGGGGGCTATCCATGCCCTACGCCAACTGAAGTATTTAAGGGATGAAGTCAATGCTGAATAAGATAGACATGCAGCAGGTAACACTGGATAGCTCTGAACCTATTGGTCATCAGCAGCCTACTTCTTCTATGATTAAGATGCCTACTTTTCAGGCAGGTGGTAGTGTACAAACACAGAAGATGTTAAAGCAAGGCGGTATGCTACAAGAAGGTGGCACAGTTGACCCTGTTAGTGGCAACAAAGTACCTGTTGGTGCTATGAAAGAAGAAGTGCGAGATGATGTACCTGCACAATTAAGTGAAGGTGAGTTTGTATTTCCAGCTGACGTAGTAAGATACATTGGCTTAGAGAGACTCATGCAAATGCGACAAGCTGCTAAGAAGGGCTTGATGCAGATGGAAGACATGGGTCAGATGTCTAATGGTGAAGATGGTTCAGAAGAAGAAGATACTTCTGAATTTGAATCAGAGCTAGATGACATCATGAGTGAGATGGAAGGTGAAGATAGAAAGATGGCTGTAGGTGGTGATGTAATGCCTATGGAGCAAGCTCCTGTAGGACAACCTGCTGCACCTGCTATGCAACAGACACCTGAAGCTATTCCTACTGGATCACCTACGCTAACTGAAGAACAGATGTCTAAGATTCAAGAGACTGCAAAGAATATGCAGAATCGAAAAATAGACATTGATCAATCTTTAATATCGCCACCTACTGAAGGTGTTACTTCATCTGATATTATCTTAAGTAATTTAACAGATGCAGGGTACAAAGGTAATCCTGAAGTATTCTTACGTGCTTTAACTATCCGTTCTAAACAGAAAAAAGTAGCAGTTGCTCGATTCTCAGACACTGTGTTTGTAGGTGTACCTGTAGATAATGAGACAATGACTGTTCATTTGTTTAGTAAAGACCCACCCCAAAAAGTACAAGACTCAATTAAAGCGGGTATTCAAACATTACAGAATGCTGGCATTAAAAGAATTCAATCACAGACTACGAATGTAAGTTTATTAAATATGCTTAAAAAACTCCCTTACCAAACCTCTGTAGAGGAAGATAACGGCAACTATAACTTGTCAATGGAGATTGGTAAATGAGTAACAACGGTAGTGGTATCCCAGTAGTATCCAATATTGTTAATTCAGTAGGTGATGTATTTGATAAAGCAGATAACTGGACAGAACAAGTAGGTGAAGATCTATCTAAGATAGACCCCGGTCCTGCTATTGGTAAGATTGGAGAAACCTTTGATAAAGAGGTATTGCAAAATGTAGACGTTGGTACAGTTGCTACTGTAGCGGCTATTGCTACACAGCAATACTATTTAATCCCCTATATTGCTGCAGCTAATACGGCTATCAAAGGCGGGGATGTAGTAGACATTGCAACCTCTTTTGGTATTTCTTACGTTGCCGGTGAGTTTGCACCTCAAGTATCTCAGGGTCTTACAGAGGCAGGAGCAGGACAAGTTGCTGCTGCAGTTGGAACAGGTGCTACTGTTGGTGCTGGTTCTGGTGCTGCAAAAACAGTAGCTGCAGGTGGGGATTTTGAAGATGTACTAAAGAACACAGGTAAAGGTGCTGTTGTAGGCGGTGTTACTGGAGGTGTTTCTCAAGGCGTATCTCAAGGCTATGATGCTTTTAAGAGTGAATTAGGTTTTGGTCAACCTACTCTTCCATCTGCTCAGGCAGATGCTGAGTTCGCTGCAGCACAGGCAGAAAGCTTACGTAATCAGCCCGGAGGAGTTAGTGATGCACAGATGGCAGACACACTGTCTCGTGAGGGAATTGATAAATTTGCAGCACAAGATATTGCTACATTAACAAATCAAGGTATCGGTCAAGATGCTGTTGCACAAAACCTTGCAGCCTCCTACTCTCCGGGAGAGATCTACAAACCTATCCAAGTAGATACGGACTTAGAAAAAGCAGGTAAGAAGCTTGCCTCAAAAGTAATTACTAGTAGTATCCTTGATGAAGTATTCCCAACACCTATCTATGATCCAAATATGTATGGGCGTAAGACAGGTGGAGCAGGGGACACAGGCATTAACTATGGCAACACAGGGGATGGTAGTGACTTGATGGGCACTACTAACGTAGACCTAACTGCAGTAAGTCCGTCACAGTATGACCTTAAGAAGTTTGTAAATGCAGCAGGAGATAGTCGTTTAATCTCATTTAAAGATAACAAACCAGAGGCACCTATCCCTCCCGGCTACACTGAAGCAGAAACAATTGGTAAAGCAGAGGGTGGATTAATAGGTAATAATTCTACAACTATGGTAAAATATAGTAACAAGCCATTAATGGGTCCTCGTAAAACAATCAAGAAACCCAAAGAAAAGAAAGCTACTGCTGGAAAGGGGCTAGCAGTACGTAAAACATAATACCCCCTTAATCATGGCTACCTAATACCCCAGCTAGTCTGGCAACTGTTAGCCCCAACAATGAGGAAAGCATGGAACTTACACAAGTAGAAACACCTAAGAAAGTTATGTCTGGATTTGCAACACGTAATGCCAGTGAAGCTCGGATCAAACAAGAAGAAGAAGAGCTAAAGAAGTTAACAGAAGAGAATACTGCTGCTGCACAGGCAACAGACGTAGCTCAAAAAGCAACGGCTGAAGGGGAAGAAGATGATTCTAACCTAAGTGCAGAAGAGAAAAGCTTTAAGAAGAGGTATGGAGATTTACGTAGGCACACTCAGAAGCAACAGATTGATCTGCAAAAGCAGATTGATGCACTGCAAGAACAACTACAGTCATCTACAGCTAAGCAAATGAGACTACCTACCTCTGAAGAAGAGCTAGATAAGTGGGCAAGTGAGTTTCCTGATGTGGCTAAGATTGTAGAAACAATAGCTATGAAGAAGGCTAAAGAACAGAATGCCTCTATTGAAGAGCGTTTTAAACAGCTTGATGAGATGCAGGCTCAGACTCTACGGGAAAAAGCTGAAGCAGATTTAATGCGTTTACACCCAGACTTTGATGAGATTCGTGAGCAATCAGAGTTTCATGACTGGGTAGATGAGCAGCCTAAGTGGATTCAGGATGCCCTATATGCCAATGAAGCAGATGCCGTATCAGCTGCCCGTGCCATTGACCTGTATAAAGCAGACAAGGGTATCGGTACTAAGAAGGCTAAGAGATCTGATGATAAAGAAGCTGCCAAGGAAATCAAGGGAGCTAAGCGTACAGGCTTTGATGCCTCAGATGCACAGGGTACTTTCCGTGAATCAGACGTAGAACGTATGTCTTCAGCAGAATATGAAAAGAACCAAGAGGCTATTGTTGCTGCTATTCAGTCAGGTAAGTTTATTTACGATAAGTCTGGTTCTGCCAGATAAGTCTTGACAAATAGAAGTTTTAGTTTATAACTGTAGTACAAAGGGACAGGTAAGCCTACGCTTACTTTCCCTTCTTAAATCGCCTAATGATGCCGCTTTAGCTAAGCCAACCATCTAAGTCAGGCAAAAACCTTAGTAGTACCTGTATAACGCAGCATTGTATTTCAACGGACTACCCTACAGCGTTAGCCCATATACCTTAGCGGATCTAGAACTCTAAGTTATATGCACCTAATAGACAAGGCTCCATGAATATATGTAAGCGTATTTTGTAGCAATACATTCATTCAATTTAGGAGAAATCTAAAATGGCATTTTCATCAGCAGCAGGTTACGGCAATTTACCTAATGGTAATTTTAGCCCAGTAATCTATTCCAAGCAAGTACAACTTGCATTCCGTAAAGCTTCTACTGTCGAAGCTATCACTAACAGCGACTACTTCGGTGAGATCGCTAACATGGGTGACTCTGTAAAGATCATCAAAGAGCCAGAAGTTTCAGTTCAGTCATATGCTCGTGGTACACAAATCACTGCACAAGACCTGAATGACGAAGACTTCACATTGACTGTTGACCAAGCTAACTACTTCGCATTCAAGATTGACGATATCGAAGCAGCCCATAGCCACGTTAACTTCATGAGCATGGCTTCTGATCGTGCAGCTTATCGCTTGCGTGACCAGTATGACCAAGACGTTCTTGGCTACCTCTCTGGTTTCAGCCAGTCAGCTAAGCACTCTAGCCCAGACACAGTCCGTACTACTTACCCCGGTACTAAGGCTTTGACAGAAGCTGGTTCAGATGAGTTGTTATCCACAATGAAGTTAAGCCGTCCATCTTTTGGTCAGTTGACTTCAGCTGGTTCCACAGGTGATTCTATTCCTTTGGCTCCACGCCTTCCCGGTGCAACAGCATTGCCAACAGCTACTATATCTCCATTACAAGTAATCGCTCGTATGGGTCGCTTGTTGGATACACAGTTAGTTGACTCACAAGGTCGTTGGATTGTTCTTGATCCAGTATTTATCGAGTTGTTGAAAGACGAAGATAGCCGTTTATTGAATGGTGACTTCGGTGGATCTGGCTTGCAGAATGGTTTGATTTTGAACAACTTACATGGTTTCCGTGTATACGTTTCTAACAACCTACCTAAAGTCGGTACTGGTCCCGGTACAGCTGGTTCTTCTGCTCAGTCTTCTAACTACGGTGTTATCGTTGCAGGTCAAGATGCTGCTGTTGCATCTGCTCAACAAATCACCAAGACAGAAAGCTATCGTGATCCAGACAGCTTTGCTGACATTGTACGTGGCATGCACTTGTATGGTCGCAAGATTCTTCGTCCAGAAGCAATCACTGTTGCCCGTTACAACGCAGCTTAATTTAAGGAGAAATAGAAATGGCTTTAGTTCAATCAGTACGCAATCATGCGTACAAAATCGAGAAGTTTATTAGTGTACCTGCTACCTCTGGTACTACTGTAGGAATCTCTGTTCCTGCTGGTACTATGGTATTGGCTGCTGGTTTTCAAAACACAGTTGCAGTTCCTGATGTTACTACCTATACTGTCGCAGTGACAGATGGTACTACTACTTTCATGTCTGCTACTAGCTTTGATGCTGCTGCTATCAACACAATTAAGGCTGGTAGTACTGCAGGCTTAATTGCTACTGCTGATACCATCGATGTATTAACTGTTATCTCTGGCTCACCCGGTGTAATCACTGGTCGTGTTTGGGCAATCGTTGTTGACGTAAACAAAGCTGCAGATGCTGCATCCTCTGTTGATCGTGAGCAATTAGCTTAAGTAGTTGATGTATAAGGGTGGGGGTCAAAAGCCCCCATCTTTCTTTCTTTAGAATAAAGGCAATAGCGTGGCTTATAACTTCTTAGGTTTAGTTAATGACGTTAATAAACGTCTTAATGAAGTAGAGTTGACAAGTGCTAACTTTGCTAGTGCTAAAGGATTCTATTCACATGCTAAAGATGCAGTAAACTCAGCAATACAAGATATCAACCAGTTGCAGTTTCAATGGCACTGGAATCATACTACACAGGAAACTACACTCACTGCGGGTACTACTCGCTATGCTTATCCTGCTAATGCGAAAACTATTGACTTCGATACTTTCCGCATTAAGAAAAGTTCTACATTTAATAACAACACAATTAAACTTCGTATCATTGCTTACGAAGAGTACTTAGAAAAGTTTGCTGATCAAGAGTACACAACAGATACAAGTGTACGTGATACACCTCAGTATGTATTTCAAACTCCTGACCGTAAGTACGGTGTTGTCCCTGCACCTAATGCAGCCTATACAATAGTATATGAATACTATGCTAGCACTACTGATTTAGAGAATGCAACAGATATCCCTATAATCCCTGAGATGTATCGTCATGTTATTGACGAAGGTGCTATGTATTATTCTTATATGTTCCGTAGTAATGAACAAGCTGCAGCTATCTCAAAAGCTAAGTTTGAAGAAGGCATTAAGCATATGCGTATCCTGCTTGTCAATCGATATGACTACGTAAGAGGAACTGCACTACCAACTAACAAACGTACTATTGCTGGCTTTAGGGTTTACTAATGGCAGATAAATGGCAGACGTACCCGTTTGAGTTTAGGGGTGGTCTAGTAACAAACTTGCCTCCGCTACAGCATGGTATATCTTTACCGGGTAGTGCTAGGATACTACGTAACTTTGAACCATCCATTGTGGGTGGTTATCGTAGGATTGAAGGATTTGAGAAGTACGATACTACTGCTGTTCCATCGTATGCCAGTATCAGGGTTCATGGTAGTGGTCAAACAGGAACAACTTTAGTAGTAGCAAATTTGTATACATCTCCTGCAGAGGGAACTGTCTTTACTATTGCAGGGGTAGCAGGAACATACACTATAGCAGCAGGTGGTGTTGCATACAACTCTACTTATAAACGTGCAACATTAACACTTACAACTAGCCTTGCATCAAGCCCAGCAAATGCTGCTGTAATTACTGTAACAAGTAATACTGGAACAATTAATGGTTTAGCTGCATGGCGTAGTAAAGTTCTTGCAGTACGCAATAACTCTGTATTTAAAAGTTCTAGCTTTGGTTGGACTCAGATTAATATACCTAGCTACGGTACTGTACTTGTTAATGGTGGATCACAGACAGGTGCTAGCTTAATTGTTGATGGTCTTACTTATGCCCCACAAGAGGGTGATACATTTACAATAGCTGGAGTAAACCTAGTATACACAGTACTAGCAGATGCAACTGTTACATCGGGTGGTGCTACTTTAAGTATCAATCCAAGTCTAGCATCTAGCCCAGCAGACAATGCAGCTATTACTTTCCTAACTGCTAACAGAACAGGCAGTTCAAAGAACAGATTTGAGAAGTATCGTATTGGCACTACTGAAAAGATTGCTGGTGTAGATAGTGTCAATGCTCCATTCTTATATGACAATACTACATTCAGAGCATTGAATGAAGCACCAAGTGAAGTACTAGCTGCAGAACATATTTGCTGGTTTAAGAACCAAATGTTCTATGCTAAAGGTGACATACTAACTTTCACTGCACCCTTTAGTGATGATGATTTTAATGCAGCTAATGGTTCTGGTACTATTAATATGGGTAGTGCAATCACAGGATTGATTGTATTCCGTGAGCAGTTGATTATCTTTAGTCAACAGAAGATATCTCGGTTAGTAGGTAATACGATTGCTGACTTTATGTTACAGCCTATCACGTTAAACATTGGCTGTATTGATACAGATACCATCCAAGAGATTGGTGCTGACATTATATTCTTAGGTCCTGACGGTCTAAGACTATTGAGTGCAACAAATAAGATTGGTGACTTTAGTATAGCTGTAGTATCAAAGTCTATTCAAAGTGAGATGACAAGTTTCATTGGTTCGTCTGCTTCTTTCTGTAGTGTAGTTATTCGAGAGAAGTCACAGTATCGTTTGTTTGGATTTAGTTCTTCTGTTACTGCCCAGAATGCTGTAGGTATTTTAGGTACACAGATTATAGGTAATGAGACAGGTGAAATATCTTGGGCAGAGGTAAGAGGAATAAAAGCATACGTAGCAGATAGTGACTACTACTCTCGTGTTGAGACTGTAGCATTTGCTCAGACAGATGGCTATGTATACAAGATGGAATCTGGAAGTAGTTTTGATGGTGCTAATATTGTAGCTACATTTTCTACTCCATTTGTACCAATGACTGATCCTAGATTACGTAAGACATTTTATAAAATGTTCTTGTATACAGATCCAACAGGTAGTGTTACCACATCAGCTAACTTAAAGCTTGACTTTGACGATGAAGGTGTGATACAACCAGATACCATAACACTGTCAAATGACACAGGTGCTGTAGGTTTTTATGGATCACCAACAGCTACATACGGATCTGCTATATACGGAACTAAGTTAAAGAAACTATTTCAAACACAGGTAGTAGGATCTGGTTTTACTGTGTCACTTCAGTTTGTTTCAGAGAGTACTGATCCTGCATTTTCACTTGATGCTGCAACTTTAGAATACGCAACATTCGACAGACGATAAGGTAAAGATATGTCTACAGGTTATACTCGTGCTGATACAGTCAACAATATTGCTGACGGTAATATCATTAATGCAGCAGACTTAGATTCGGAATTTGATTCGCTTGCAGCTGCATTTGATGAGGTTACAGGGCATACGCATGACGGTAGTGATTCACAAGGTGCACCAATCACTAAGGTTGGTCCTACTCAAGATATCGTAGTAACAACTGGTGGAGCTATTCCAAAGACTACTAACACAGTAGACTTAGGTTCTGCAACATTTCAGTACAAAGATTTGTATGTTGATGGTACTGCATATGTAGATGCAATTGATTTTAATGGTACTGTACTTACACCAACAGGTACTGAGTTAAACTTTGTTGATGGCGTTACCTCTGCTATTCAAACTCAGTTAGATGCTAAGCAACCTCTTGATGCTGACTTAACTGCAATTGCAGGTCTTACATCAGCAGCTAATAAAGTACCGTACTTCACTGGCTCAGGCACAGCAGCAGTAGCAGACTTCTCTGCTTTTGGTAGAACACTGGTAGATGATGCAGATGCAGCTACAGCAAGAACTACCCTTGGTCTAGTAATCGGAACTAACGTACAAGCCTATGATGCTGAGCTTGCAGCTTTAGCAGGTGTGACTTCTGCAGCAGATAAAGTACCTTACTTTACTGGATCAGGTACTGCTGCAGTAGCAGACCTCACTACCTTTGGTCGTAGTTTAATAGATGATGCAGATGCAGCTACAGCACGTACAACTTTAGGTTTAGTGATTGGCACTAATGTACAGGCTTATGATGCTGACTTAGCTGCCATTGCAGCATTAACTCCTACCGATAATAACTTTATTGTAGGAAACGGTACTGCCTTTGTTGCTGAATCTGGTGCTACTGCTAGAACATCATTAGGTCTTGGTACTATTGCTACTCAGGATTCTAGTAACGTAAGTGTTACTGGTGGATCTATTACGGGTATTACTGACATAGCTATTGCTGACGGTGGTACTGGTGCATCTACTGCTACTGCTGCAATTAACAATCTTCTACCAGCACAGACAACAGCATCAGGTAAGTACCTAAAGTCTGACGGTACTAATACTTCTTGGGATGACTTGAATATCAGTACTGCTGATATCACTGGTACTCTTCCTATTGCTAATGGTGGTACAGGTGCTACTTCAGCAGGTGCTGCAAGAACTGCTCTTGGCTTAGTGATCGGTACCGATGTACAAGGTTACGATGCACAATTAGCTGATATCGCTGCGCTTTCTCCAACTCTTGATAACTTCATTGTTGGCAATGGTACTAACTTTATATTAGGGACACCTTCTGCTGCAAGGACTTCTTTAGGTTTAGGTACTGCAGCTACAACTGCAGCAACAGATTATGCTACAGCTGCACAAGGCACTAAGGCAGATACAGCATTTGGCTGGGGCAATCATGCCTTAGCTGGTTACTCAACTACGACAGGAGATCCTGCGGGCACTGCTGTAGCAATGGCAATTGCATTAGGATAAGGAAAACAAATGGCAAATACTTTTACTTCATATGTCAACAAAGACGTTGGCACTTCTGCTGCTACAGTAGTAACTGTAGGTGCATCTACTCAGACTACTGTGATTGGCATGTCATGTGCTAATACTACTGCTAGCCCTGTTACTGTTGATGCTTACATTACTCGCTCTGCAGTTAACTACTATTTAGTTAAAGGTGCAACAGTACCTGTTGGTGGTTCATTAGTTATTGTTGGTGGAGATCAGAAAGTTGTTCTGATTACTAGTGATGCACTTAAAGTGGTTAGCTCTACTGCTAGCTCTATAGATGCAGTTACTGCTGTTCTGAATATTACCTAAGAGGTTTAAATGCCATACATCGGAGCAACCCCCACTACTCAGAGTTTTATCTCTGGTACTGATTACTTTAATGGTACAGGATCAGCGACTGCTTTTACTTTAACTCGTGCAGTAACTTCTGTTAACGATATTCAAGCTGTTGTTAATAACGTAGTTCAAGTACCTAATGATGCTTACACAATCAGTGGCACTACTATTACATTTACCTCTGCTCCATCGGCAGGTACTAGCAACGTCTATGTTCGCTACCTAAGCACAACCACGCAGGCAATTACACCAAGTCAAGGTACAGTAGGTTGGAGCCAGTTAAACGCTGACACCCAGCAAGACCTAGGTATTAGCTTCAAGAACCGCATCATCAACGGCAATATGGTCATCGACCAAAGAAACGCTGGTGCATCTATTACCGCTAATGATGACACTTATGCTCTTGATAGATTTAAAACTGCGGCTTCACAATCATCAAAATTAACTGCCCAACAAAATGCCGGCTCTGTAACACCACCAGTAGGTTTTAGCAGATACCTTGGATACACTTCAAGTTCTGCGTATTCAATTACTTCTACTGATTACTTTACTATTCAGCAAGGAATAGAAGGTTTTAACATGGCAGACCTTAATTGGGGAACTGCAAACGCTAAAACTGTAACCTTGTCGTTTTGGGTTCGTTCTTCATTAACTGGTACTTTTGGCGGTTCGTTAAGAAACGCATCTGCTGATAGGTCTTATCCTTTTACATACACCATCAATACCGCAAACACTTGGGAATACGAAACTATTACTATTGCTGGCGATACTAGCGGAACATGGGGCGCTACAAATGGTGGCGGCATATATTTAGGAATTGGTCTTGGTGTTGGTTCTACATTAAGTGGAACTGCTGGTGCATGGGCTGGTTCAAACTTTCGTTCAGCCACAGGCGCAACATCCGTAGTAGGAACAAACGGAGCAACTTTCTACATTACTGGTGTTCAACTAGAGGTAGGCACACAGGCAACAACTTTCGATAACCGCTCCTATGGTACTGAATTGGCTTTGTGTGAACGCTACTATCAAGATTTTACTGACAGGACTGCTAATGGATACGCTGGTTTCTTTACAGGCTATGTAGCTAGCGGTGGATATAACATTTCAATGTATATGACATTTCCAACAGCAATGAGAATTGCTCCAGCAATTACTATTAGTGGGTGGGCTGGTGGTATTCAACCTTCTCCTTTGTCAGGAACAAATGGAACTGCACTTTATTATGCGGCTGGAAGCGGGGGTCTTTTTACTTTTAGAAGTGGTGCTGGGGTGTTTAATGCAAGTGCGGAGCTATAATTATGTATAAAATTCAAATGTTTGAAGGGCAACAAGTTGGTATTATTCGTGTCGCTACTAATACCTATATCCCACTTGTTGAAGGAAATACAGACTACCAAGCCTACCTCAAGTGGCTGGCTGAAGGTAACACACCCCTACCTGCGGAGAATACATAATGGCTGTTAGTACAATTCAAAACGCATCCCTAGCCAGCGGTGTGCCTAGTGCAAGTAAGTTGCCAGCAGGTAGTGTATTGCAGGTAGTACAAGGCACAGTTGTAACAACCACAACATCAACCAGTTCTACTACTTTTGTAACAACTGGAATTACAGCATCTATCACTCCCTCAAGTGCTAGTAGCAAAATTTTAGTGCTTGCAAATACAAGTATGGATTCGCAGTCAAATGCGTATCAAGGACTTTTTACAATTTATAGAAATTCTACTAATGTGGTAGATAGTGGTAGTTCTTCAGGAAGTGGTTTTAATGGTGCTTTTGGAGCATCTTCAAGAGTTCAAATTGCTCAAAGTGTAGCTTTTTTAGATTCACCAGCTACGACATCTGCAACAACTTATACCATTTATGTAAGGACAACTGGTGGCGGTATTATTGCTAACTCAACTTGTAGTGGATATGTAACCCTTATGGAGATTGCAGGATGAGTCTAAATATATTTAACACATTACAAAAGTTATACCCCCAAGTTATTACTTTGCGTGGCGATATTGCTTACGATGCAGAAGGCAACGAAGTAGCTTATGACCTACAAGCAGTTCAGGCTGAAGTACAAGCCAACGCATACAAAGGACTTCGTGCAGCCGAGTACCCAGCAATTGTTGACCAACTAGACACAATCTTCCATGATGGTTTAGACGCATGGAAAGAGCAGATTCAAGCAGTAAAAGATAAATACCCAAAGGCATAACCTATGAGCTACATCGGTAATCCCATAGTATCAACAAACTTCCCTACAGATACCTTCACTGGCAATGCAAGCACTACTGCTTTCACTATGTCTATTGCACCTGCATCTGTCAATGCAGTCATCGTGATTGTGTCAGGTGTTACACAAGATCCTTCCACATATACTATCAGTGGAACTACTCTCACATTCAGTGCTGCACCCCCAAGTGGCACAAGTAATATCTCTGTGAGACACTTAGGTGTTGCAGGTATCCCTAACACTCCTTCTGCTGCTAGCGTAGGCTTGTCAGCATTTTCTGCAACAGGAACACCATCATCTTCTACATATCTTAGGGGTGATAATAGCTGGGCTTCTGTTGGTGCAGTTAATGATGTGTTCTATTTAAACAGTAATACTATAACAGCTAACTATACTTCTCCAGCAAACTACAATCTAATGAGTGCTGGTCCTATCACTATCAATACTGGGGTGACTGTAGCAATCGACACCACAGGTAACTGGGTAATCGTCTAAGGAAAATATATGGCTGGTCAATTAACAATAGACACACTAAGGGCAGGTAGCGGAGTTCTTGCCACGCAAAACGGCATGACAGGTATTGCTAAAGCATGGGTGCAATTTGCTGGGTCTACTGGAACTATTAACGGAAGTTTTAATGTTAGTTCTGTTACTTACAATACAACAGGCGATTACACCGTAAATTTTTCTACAGCAATGGCTAACATAAATTATGCAGTTACCGCAAGTGTAAGCCCAAACTATGCTAGTCAAAATATGGGAAATATAAATTTGTTTTCTAACTATGCTGGAACAGTAGAACAAGCACCAACTACTTTAGCATTTAGATTTTTTGTTTCTGATTGGACAAATAATAGATACAACCCAAAATATGTATGCGTTTCGGTACAAGGTTCATAAGGATAAATCATGGCTGGCACACTAACAATATCAACACTATCAGACGGCACTAATAGCACTTCTTCTACTAACTGTATTCAAGGTTCTGCTAAAGCATGGGTTAACTTTTACGGAATTTCTGCTGGGACTATTAGAGCCTCTTACAATGTAAGTTCTGTTACTCGCAATGGCACAGGAGATTACACAGTAACTTTTACAAATGCTTTTGTTGATGCAAACTACACAATGGCTGGCTCTTACGAAGGCGCATCAGATCCGGGTGCTTTATTTCCATACGCAAGTGGTGGAAGCGGGACTGCTCCAACTTTAATAACTACAACGCAATATCGCATGAGAACAACTGGACCATCAGATGCTTATTGGATTAGTGCTGTATTTCATCGTTAATTTAAAGGAATCAAAATGACACAAGCAATTATATTTACTAACTCCAATGGCGGTGTATCTGTTTGCATCCCTACTGGCGAAATTTCAATCGAAGCTGTTAAAGAAAAAGATACCCCTGTTGGTTCTTTAATTGTTAACACTTCTGACCTACCAACAGACAATGACTTTTTTGATGCTTGGGAACTAGCTAACGGAGTAGTTACTGTTAGCCTAGCTAAAGCTAAAGACATCACTAAAAAGCGTTTAAGAGCAGAGCGTATCCCACTCTTAGCCGCACAAGATGTTCTATTCCAACGAGCACAAGAAGCTAATGCAGATACTACTGCTATCGTTGCTGAAAAGAATCGTCTGCGTGATGTAACAACTTTAGCTGATGCGGCTACAACTTTAGCTGGTTTGCGTAGTCTTAAAGCTGGAGTGTAATTATGGCAGTTACTATTCGTGGTTCAGGTCAGTTATTAGTTCAAATTCAAAACACAACTTTAACAACAGGAACATTCACTTCTACATCTACTTCTTTAACTAATATTACTGGTTTGGCAGTAAATATTACTCCTACAAGTTCTTCAAATAAAGTGCTAATTACGGTAGGAATTACTTATGCACAAGCATCAAACTATAATGTAGGGTTTGTGCTTTTAAGAAATGGAACTCCAGTAGGTGTTGGCACAAGCGGAACAACTGGACCAAATCTTTCTTTTGCCGCATCACCAGCAGGAACTAATACCCCAAGCAATGCTAATTGGACTTATTTAGATTCTCCAGCAACTACTTCTGCGGTTACCTATCAAATTCAAATGCGACAACAAGCTAGTGGTGGTACATTTGCATTAAATTTTGCAAACAGTTACTTAAATGGCGGAACCGATGTTTATCACGGTTGTTTTACATCATCAATTACTGCACAGGAAATAGCGTATGCCTAATTACCATTTAATACTTGGAACACTTTATGTTGATAAACAATGGTCAATGAGTGGCGATGACTATAGTGGTTTAAATTGGTTAGACAAATCACCAAAACCAACTAAAGAAGAACTAGATTCTAGACAAGCTGAAGCTGAAACAACTGTTATAGCAAATCAGCAAGCAAAAGAAGCTACAAAGGCTTCTGCACTCGCTAAACTAACTGCACTTGGTTTAACCCAAGCTGAAGTAATTGCACTGACAGGAGCAGCATAATGGCGTTAACACAAGTACCATCGGGCATGATTGCCCCAGCACAAACCTTGTCGGTTAACGGTGTCACATTCCCTGCAACACAATCTGCTAGTGCTGATGCAAATACATTAGATGATTATGAAGAAGGTACTTGGACACCAACAATTAGTTCGGGTTCAGGAACAATTACAACCTCTAGTTTTTCAGGTGCTAAATATACAAAAATTGGTAATGTTGTAGAAGCCACAGTTAACATAACAATAACAACAGTTGGTACGGCTGGTGGTTCTTGTAATTTTACACTTCCATTTACAGGCACAAATACTGTGCAAATAGCTGGTTACGGAATGGAAGTCAACACAAACGGAGCAATGTTAAAAGGAAATTTGCAAGCCAATAGTGCTACAGAACAGATTACATCTTATAACAATACTAGTCCATTTAGCTTTGGTAATGGCTCTGTGTTTGTAATGACTTCTGTTTATCAAATTTAAGGATTAAAAATGGCACTTACAGAAAAAATTGAAATAGACCAAATTGAGATTGTAGCTAATTGGAATATCCAAGTTCGCCAAGCTACTGTTATTGAACGAGATGGTCAATTTGTATCAAGAACATTTCATCGCTGGGTATTGCAACCTGATTCAGACATTAGCGGTCAAGAACAAAAGGTCAAAGACATTTGCAATGCCGCATGGACACCAGCGGTTAAGGTTGCCTATGAAGCGTTTAAAGCGGAGCAGGCAGCTAGACAATTATGAGCGATCAAAATCAAATAGACCTGTTCAAGTACGGGCAACTTGTAGCCCAAGTAGATAACATGGAAAAGAAAATAGATAAGCTAGAAGCTGGCATGGAAGAACTATTGGGATTAGCCAATCGTTCTAAAGGGGGTTTCTGGGTGGGCATGATGGTTGTCTCTGCTATATCTACTCTTGTAGGGTACATCACAAGTCACCTCGTAAAATGAATAATGTCAGATCCATTTGGAATAACACAGGGTGTTAAATCTGTCACAAGTTCAATCAATGAATCTGTAAAGGCTAGTCAAGAATTAAGCAAAGCAATTGATGGTGTTTTAGAAGTAGCAAACAAAGCTGCTAAAGAAAGGGCTGAGTCAAGAAAGAGTGCTAGACAGGTTAATCCTGACACCACCACCATTATTGAAGCAGTCGATGAGTGGCAAAGACTTTTAATCGCTAGGCAGTCAGAAGCAAAGATTCAAGAACAAATTACCAGTAAGTATGGTAATCATGCTTGGGAAGATATACAAGGAATTAAAGCTCGCAAGCAGTGGGAAGATAAAAGAGATAGGTATTTAGAACAACACGACAGACGGGTAATGAAAAGCGTAATGTTGTTATGCTATATCTTTGCTGCGTGGGTAGCTTACGAATGTACTTGGGGAATGTGGAGATAATATGTTTGGAATAGATGACATCATTGGCGTAGGAATGAAGTTAGTTGATAAACTAATTCCTGATCCTGCACAAAAAGCACAAGCACAATTAGACCTAGCTAAGTTAGCTCAAGAGGGTAAACTTGCTGACCTTCAAGCTGACATGAATGAGCAGAACAATGTATCAGACAGATGGAAAGCGGATATGTCTTCTGATTCGTGGCTATCTAAAAACATAAGACCAATGGCTCTGATAGCAATCCTTGGTGGTTACTTTGTCTTTGCAATGATGTCAGCCTTTGGATTGAATGCTAACGAAAGTTACGTAACTTTGCTAGGGAACTGGGGCATGCTCGTTTTTGGTGCATATTTCGGATCACGTACATTAGAGAAGGTAACAGAAATTAGGAGCAAAGCTAAGTGAATTTAAGTGAACACTTTACCCTTGAAGAATTAACACACACTAACCACAGGGAGTTTAGCAATGAACCTAACGAATCTGAAACAGAAAATCTCAAACGTCTTGCAGCTTTTCTTGAGCAAGTTAAAACAGTGTTGGGCGGCAAGCCTGTCATGGTTAACAGCGCATTTCGGTCCAAGGCTGTGAATGATTCTGTTGGATCGAAAGACTCCAGCCAACATCGTATAGGCTGTGCTGCTGACATCCGTGTCCCCGGCATGACCCCTAGACAGGTCGTAGAGGCTGTCATTGCATCGGACATAGGGTATGATCAGATCATAGAAGAATTCTCGTCATGGACCCATATAAGCGTTCCTAACACTATTGAAACTAAACCACGTAAACAAGCATTAATTATAGACAAAGCTGGTACTAGAATATTCTCTTAAGGTTTTCACATTATGGCAGATAAATCATTCACATCAAAACAAAAGGAAGTAGTAGCCCGTAGGATGGGTTACGAAGGTCCTATGAATATGTTTGATGAATATCTTAAATCAACTCCTTCTGATGCACAGAAGTATGGCACTATCGTAGATAAGTTTATGGCTCGTGGTGGCATGGTAAACAAGTATGCAACAGGTGGGGATGTAGTAGAAGATCCTGCTTTACTGACTGCTGCAGGTACAACTACCACAGGCGTAACAAATCTAGAAGGAGTAGATCCTGTAACAGGCAGACCTACCCAGCCTACTGTTTCAACTGTAACTCCTTCACTTATGACTGCAGCTGCAAATGAATCACTTAGCACTACACTAGCCCCTGCACAGGCAAGCACAGTCACTGGTGCTACTGCACCTACAGCCTCCACAATTACTGCACCCACAGCAACTGCTGCAAAGACAATGGAAGCTGTGTCTACTGCACCTACAGTAGCAGCTGTAACTGCTGCAACTAACGCTGCACAAGGTACTGTATCAGATCAGGCTAAAGTTGCTGCTGCTCAGGTTACTCCTACAGATACTCAAGTAAGTTCATTAGAAGCTGCACAAGGTACTGCAACACAAGTAACTGGTGCACCTACTCGTACACTACAAGCTGGTGAATTAGTTACTGGTCCTGCTGTAGACATGGCTACTGTAGAAGCTAACCTTGCTAAAAATGAAGCTGCACAGGGGGTAGTTACAGCAGAAATGACAGTTCAAGGTCAGCTTAATAACTTGATGACTAACTTTGAAACAGGTAACCCTCCACCTTGGGCTGCTGCTTCATTGCGTAATGCTACTGCACAGATGGCAGCTAGGGGTTTAGGTGCTTCTAGTTTAGCAGGTCAAGCTATCATTCAAGCTACACTCGAAGCTGCTACACCTATTGCTTCTGCAGATGCTCAAATATACCAGCAGATGGGATTACAGAATCTGTCTAACCGACAGCAAGTAGCTGTATTAAGTGCACAACAACGTGCTGCATTCTTAGGTCAGTCTTTTGACCAAGAGTTTCAGACTCGTGTAACTAATGCTGCTCGTGTAGCTGACATTGCTAATGTAAACTTTACTGCACAGCAACAGATTGCTTTAGAGAATGCTCGTCTTGCTCAATCTATGGACTTAGCTAACTTAAGTAACAAGCAAGCTTTAGTCATGGCTAGTGCAGCACAGATTGCTAACTTAGAAACTGCTAACTTAAACAATAGACAACAAGCTGCTGTAGTTAATGCTCAGTCTTTCCTACAGATGGATATGACTAACTTAGCTAATGAGCAACAGACCGAGATGTTCAAGGCTCAGTCTAATGTACAGTCTATCCTAACAGATGCAGCTGCAGAGAATGCTTCTCGTCAGTTCAATGCTACTAGTCAGAATCAGACAGATCAGTTCTTTGCTAACTTGACTACACAGGTAGGACAGTTTAACTCCACACAGACAAATGCTATGTCACAGTTTAATACACAGCAGATGAATGCAGTATCCCAGTTCAATGCTGAAGTACAGAATCAACGTGATAGCTTTAATGCACAGAATCGTTTAGTGATTGATCAGTCTAATGCTCAGTGGCGTAGAGAGATTTCTACTGCTAACACTGCAGCTACTAACAGAGCTAATGAATTCAATGCTACCAAGGCAATGGAAGTAACTATGGTAGAATACAATAACATGTGGCAACAGTTCCGTGATGAGATTGAGTACTCATGGAAGTCTGCTGAGTCAGCTGCTGATCGTGTTAATAAGATTGCAACTTCTGAGATAGCCGCTAATGCTCAAATCCTAGCAGCTACTATGGCTAAAGATGCTGAAATTACTAAAACTATTGGCACTTCTGCTGCTACTATCTTAAGTGGCACTACAAGTGGTAAGTTCCTAGGTGATATCTTTAGTGTTGCTGGTACTGCTGGTAAAGGAATCATTGACTGGGCTGGTGGTTTATTTAATACCTTTACCCCTTCTGGTGCTTTACCCGCTGATCAAATAACAGACGAATATGACAGATGACAGAACCGTTTAAATTTAAAAGGTATTTAAAATGAGCCTTGATATATACAAAAAGAAGATTGAAGAGTACGTAAGCAAGAAATCAAATACTTCTGACAAAGCTGACATGGCTAAAGGACTATTAGCACCCAAGGGAATGATAGAAAAAGAAACAGGTAAGCAAAGAGATGCTATCGAGAATGTGGGTGAGTTTGTGTACGCTCTAAGACAGAGAAGAATGGAAACTAAAAAGCAAAGAGGTAAAGAATAATGCCAGCAGATGCTTCGTATGTAAATGCACCAATACCCGGTATGTCCTTAACGACAGAGCCGGGTAATAGACCTTGGGAAAATCCTCCAAGCTTAACTACCATAGAAGATGCTATGGAGTTCTACACTAAAAGAATTCTAGGTACTCCTGAGAATCATGAAGAAGTATTAAATCTAGTTGAGTCTGGATTACCAGTTCGTAACATTGCTAGTATCTTACAGAAGACTAGTGTTATGCAAGGCATACATACTATTGACGTAGGTATTCTTGTACTGCCAGTGATTGAAGAATTGATTATGGCTGTAGCTGATGAGCATAATACTCCGTATGTAGAAAACATTACAGACATTCTTAAAGAGAATATTGTACCTCAACGTCAGGCTAAACTAGCTGTTCAAGAAATGTTAGCAAGTAAGAACAGTAAAGTAGAAATGCCAGTTCAAGAACAACCTAAAAAACCAACAGGTCTAATGGCTAAACCGATGAAAGATATGGTGGAATAATATGGGATTTGATTTTGGAGCATTAGTAGCTGGAGTATCCGAAGGTGCAGCTACCGCCATTGATAAACGAAATAAAGAGATTCGTCAATCTGCTTTGCGTGACTTTGAGACATTGCAAAAGACAGCAGGTGAACAGGATGAAAAGCTTAGGACTAAGCGAGATGAGTTAAAGGCTACTGCTGAAGTACTATCTGGATTTACCAATAGTAAGGGTGGTAGCTTTACTCCTACGCAGATTGTAGGACTACTACAGAAACCAGCAATAGCAAAAGAAGTTGTGTCTAGTCTAAAAGAAAAGAAAGATTTAAACTTAGTTGATTTTTCTACTGTATTTAAATTAGCTAAGGATACTCCTGAATTAAAGAGAGAGGCTATCGATAAGTACATTGAAGAAAGCACTTCTGTTTCTATACCTACTGCAGAAGCACCACAGAAAGTAGTCAGAGGTGCATTTGGATTTGAGTCACCTGCCTATGCTCAAGCTCAAAATGAATTCACTACAGCTACTGGTGCAGATCTAAAAGAGCTACGTGCTAAGGCTGCACTCAGAGGTAATATGCCTGAGTATGCTGGTACCAGTGTTGAAGGTACTGCTGATCTGTCTCAGTTTAAAAACCCAGATACTGTTGCCAATGTTCAAGCACAGTTGCGTGACAGGATTGCAAATGGTGAAGACATTAACTCTACTGCTAGCAAGAATCTTTTAGCTAAGTTACGTGCTAATGCTGTTATTGAAGGTATGTTTGATAAAGAAAAAGGCGAAGACGGTAAGCCTCGTACTGCAGCACAGATTAACTCTGTGTTCAATACATCCTTGCGTGTGGGCTTAGAGCCATTTGTTATTAAGGGTGTTATCCGAATTGATCCTCAGACTAATGAACCTGTTGTTATCTCTGGGGATGCTGCTGCAGTTAAAGGCTATCAAGAGCACAAGAACAAACTGATTGAAGCTCAGGCTAGGGCAATGGGTGTTTTAGATAAAGACAACAAGATCATAGGTGGTCGTAACTCTATGGATGCTTTACTACCTTATGCCGACATTGAAGATGGTAAGGTAAAGTCTTGGAAGTCTGGATCTATAGAAATTCCTAAGAAAGATGAAATACCTGCTCCTCCACCTAAACCTGCAGCTGTATCTAAAGAAGCTATTGCTATTCCTAAAGATGCAATAGTAAATGGAAAAATTGATCCTACAAAAATGATTCCCGGTCAAGTCTATCTAGATAGTAATGGAAAAAAGAGCACTTGGAATGGTACAGGCTGGCAAAAATAATAAGGAAGTCAGATGGCTAGTGAATTCGATTTACCTATAGCAGGACAAGTAAAAATAGAGGGTGCACCTAAAGAGTTTGAGAATGCACCTGCTATTCCTTTGGATACAGAGAATACTAGGGAAGCTATTCCTACGTCTGAGTTTGATTTACCTATAACTAAACCTCCAGCAGAGTATAAATATCAGTCTGACGTAGAAGTTCAGCGTATCAAAGGTACTCCAGAAGAACGTGCTGCAGGTAAAGAATCTAAGATTAAGTTTGAGGACCTGTACAAGCAACCTGAGAATCTTAAAGTCATTCGTGACTATGCTGAAGCTCGTTTCGGTGAAGAGGGTAAGCAGTTACCTAAAGAATCTGATGAGGAGTATGCTAAGCGTTTCATGACATCTATGAGACAGGTTCAATGGAACACTTCTTTGAATGCTGTCCCAGAATTAAACTGGTTAAACAATGCTAAGCCAGAGGATGTAGTTAAAGCATCTCGTGCCCACAATTTGTTTGATGCAGTTCCTTCTTTCTATGAAACAGGTGGACAGCCGGGTGTTAGACCTTTTGCAGAAAGTGTTTTATCTGCAGTCAGTGAACCTACTAATATACTTAGTGCTGGCATCGGTGCTGGAGCTAGATATGCAGTAGCTCGTGAAGCAATTAAGAATGTACTTAGCTCTAAGCTAAAGACTATCGGTGCTGCAGCTGCCGCTGAAACAGTTATCGGTGCTGGTCAGAATGTGATTGATCAGGATGTAGCACGTAAGACTGGTGTTCAGAAGGATGAGCTAGACTACCTACAGTTAGGTATTGCATCTGCACTGAGTGCATTTGGTGGTGGTGCTGAAGCCGCTACTGCAATTAAAGGTAAGATTACTACTACTAAAAAAGAACTAGAAGATATTCTTGCAGGTAAGAAATCTAAAGCTGGTACTGTAGATCCTGCAACTAAGAAGTTAAATGAATCCTTTGATAAGTCACAAGAAGATTTATTAAATGAGTTTGATATCTTTGAGGGTCGTAGAACTCTTGATGCAATATCTAAACCTACAGACCTAACTCAAGCACAGATCCGTACTGACATTAACCGCAAGGCTATTGATGTAGCTAAGTATGTCATGATGTTAGCCCCTGAGTTTAGACCTGTCAATGGACAAAAGGTAAGTGATGCAGTTAAGAATGTATTCATATCAATGGATAACATTGACAATGATGTTATCGATGCTGCACTTAAGAAAGCTAACTTAACCCCTGAAGACTTTGCTCAGGCTACTCGTACCACTGTAGCTGATGCAGCTAATGTGATGCAGGGATACTCTGCACTTGCTCGTACTCTGAAGAAAGTAGCACAGCTAGATCCTGAAGCAGAGAAGTTAGTCAATGAATTGTACGGTAAGGACATTGAAGCCCCGTCTATTATGGGTAATGCTTTACGTGCTATCAATCGTTTAGAGCGTGAGTCTAAAGCTATTGTAGTTTCTGGTTTAGGTACTACTATACGTAACGTACTTGGTACTACTGGTGCCATGACAATGGATGCTGCAGCAAACCTAATGGATGGTGCTATCTATACTACTGGTAAAGCTATTACTGGCATGGCTACAGGCACATATCAGAAAGGGGATATCTCCAAGGGGCTAGTAGATACAGTTAAAGATTCTTTTGCTACCATTGGGTATATGTCTAACGCAGGGTTAACTGCCGAGACAGTAGACCTTATCCTTAAGAATAACCCACGATTACAGAACCAGTTATTCAGTGCACTTCAAGAGAGCACTACAAGTGATCTCAGTAAGGTAGCACGTACTGTGAACACACTTAACGTAGCACAGGATGCTTTCTTTAGACGGGCTATCTTTGCATCGAGTGTACAGAGACAGCTTAATCGTGTAGGTATAGACATGATGGATCTGTTAGCCAATAACAAAGACATCCCCGTAGACATACTTAAAAACGCCACAGACGAGACTTTAAAAGCTACCTTCTCCTACATGCCTAAGCAGCAGAAAGCAAGTGACAAGGGCTTAGAAGCAGTCTCAGAGAACTTGGCACATGACTTTGTTAGTTTCTTTGAGAAGCTACCCGGTGGTTCTTTAGTCGTAACATTCCCAAGATTCATGTCTAATGCCATTGCATTCCAGTATAGACATAGCCCACTAGGTACTGCATCAGGTGCTGTGGATATGGCAAGTGGTGCAGCTAAGCTTGCTAAAGGGGAAGATGGTGGATATGCCCTGTTAAACCAAGGCTTAGAGAAGACCAGTAAAGGTGTTGTAGGTACTGCTGCTATCTATGCTGCATACAAATATCGTATGGAACATCAGGATGAGGAATGGTACAACATCAAGAATGCTGATGGTAGTACTACAGATATGAGAGCATTGTTCCCCATTGGTCCTTACCTAGCTGTAGGAGATTTCATTGCTAAGCAAAAGACAGGTAGACCTGAAGATGCTAAGCTATCAGAACTTGCTTCTACTATTGCAGGTATGAAGATGCCAGCTGGTACTCAGTCTTATTTGCTAGACCAGTTACCACAATACATTGCAGGTTCTGAGGGCAAGGATGCAGACAAGGTATCTGTTGCACTAGGTAGATTGCTCGGTGATTTCATGGGTAGATTTACTACACCCGGCAAGCCTGTGTTTGAGTATCTAGATTTGTTTGATGCTGAGGGACAGATAGCTAGAGATCCTAATGTGATTACATCAGATGATAAATTCCAGCAAGCTGCTGTTCAAAGGGTGATGGCTAAGTTGCCTGAGCTTAAAGAAGAGTTGCCTGAGTTCCAACCGTACTTCTCTAACAAGGCACCTGTTCGTGCTGGTGAATTCTTTAACACACTAACTGGTATGAGACTTGTCCCATCTAAACCCCTAGTTGAAAAAGAGTTTGTCAAACTTAACTTAGATCCGTATGCGATCTTTGGTAGCACAGGTGATAAAGTATATGATCGTGCCTTTATTAAAGAGTCAGTACCTTTGGTAGAGAAACGCATGACTGACTTGATTAACAGTGATAGATACAAAGGTTATACACTGGATCAGAAGAGACTAGCTGCTGTCACTACTATGCAAGAGACACTAGGTATCTCACGAGAAATGGCACAGGCTAAGATGACTGTATCAGATCGTGATCGTGTTAATCAACTACGCTTTAACAAGTTACCTGCCGTTGCCCGTAGAGCTATCAATGAACTATATGCTGCAGAGCATGATGGTAAATCGATGGATGCTACTAAGGATTACGGACAAGTATACAAGTACGAAGCTATCATTCAACGCTATCGATAAAGAAACACAGGGGTGTGTTCACCTACGTATGCACCCTGTGTGTTGTACTCGAAGTACTCCACTGCATCATCCTCCGACATCTTCTCGTACTTAGCTAATAGCTTAATGCATTTACCTGCATCATAGCAAATGGCTTGTACACTATTACACTTCTGTACTACACCCACAATAGCCTTATCAAAGTAGCTAGGCTCTAGTAGCATAAGCTCTATGTCTGGGTATTCTTCTTCTATTCTATAGCGATTCATGTTATCTCTTTCATAAGGAGTGTGGGGTTTCTGTGCTGGTACCCCACAACCAGTGTTACTTAGATAGTGCAGCCACCTGCAGTGCAAGACAACATCTGAGCACCTTCTACATTATCATCATACTCTTTGAAGTTACCCCAGTCTACTGACTCAGGTACTAACAGCTTCAATTTATTGTACTCCTCTTCTGTACACTCTTCATACGGGGCTTGCTTGTATGTGCCACCATCCATAGGCAGGAAAGATACCCCTGTAACCTCATCAAAGTGTTCATATACCCAAGCACCTACCTGCATCCACTCGTCTTCCTTCACAGAGATTGTGACAGACGGCTTGTGTTCACAGTAGTGACGTTGAAATAGTAGCCACAGTTTCAAGTGTTGGATAGCTGACAAGTCTTCACGTAGCAGTGCACCATCTGCAACCTTCACAGGGAAACTAAACACAGTAGTGCTCTCAGGTTTCATGAAGCATGGCTCTGCTACAAATCCTGCCTGAATCATAAACTGTGTTAAAGGGTCCTTGTTATCAGCACGTACCCTACGTATGTAATATTGACTGTGCTGAGGATGAATGCCAGAGGCAGTACTACAAAGCTGTGACACTGTACCTTCGGGTTTAACAGCTGTGACAGCCACACTCTGATTAATTCCAATGGCAGCAGCGTATTCAGCATTAGTAGCAATAGCAATATCACGGAGTGTCTCCAATCGTTTAGGTAGTTCCAGATCATCTGGGTTATTTAATAAAGCATTGTCAAGGATACCAGTCATTGACACACCAAGCAATGCTTCTTCTTCTGTGTTCTTCTGCCAGATCTTACGTAGGTACGGGAAGTCTGTTAAGGTCGCTTGAAATGTTCCGAGAATAGTTGCCAAGCGAATCTTAGTGGATAAAGAATCAAAGCTATCAGTGCTACGCACAATGCAACTAGAAAGATTACAGAACTGATAAGGTCTAAGAATAATTTCTGAGCAAGGATTAGTACCAAACTCATACGTACTGTCACGCCTTCCATTTTTTGCAGCTTGTCTTTGAGATGCATCACGGCTGAATATTCCTCTCTCACCTGAATGTGATTCGTAAATTGATGTCCACTCCCTCATGAAGTGTCCAATGCTAGGCTTCTCCTCATACACAGCAGAGTTGTTAGCCAAGGCACGTTGCCCCTGACCATCCCACCAGTTACCTGCTTTAGCATGAGCCATGTTATCGTCTGTCAAATCAGACAGAGATATCATTGCTGACCTACGTACTCCACCCACAACAACAACTTCCCCGATCTTGCACAGAATGTCATGGCATTCGAGGGCAGATAAACGTCTACCAGCTGCACCTTTGAATTTGATAATGACAAACTTAAATAAATCCTCCAAAGGTTTTGGTCCAGATGCCCTGCCTCCAAAGGTCTTAAGCCTTGCACCTGCCTCACGGACTTTATGTAAGTCGTACTGTGGAACTTCGCCAGAGTACAGAAGAGCAATGAGTTGTCGAAGTGATTTAGCCCATCCTTCTTTAGAATCCGAAACAACAATAGTAGTTTGACTACTGAACATGCGATCAGGGACTTCAGGTAATCTAGATACATACTTTTTCTCCACACTAAATCCTACACCTGTACCACACAGGAGTATATACATGGCTTCATCGAATGCTTTAGGGTCATCGATAGGTAGGTAGGAACAATTAAATGCTGCTACGTTCTGTCTCTCTAGTGCTGGTCCAGATGTCATGACGGCTCTCATGGATGGCACTACATCTAAATCTGTTACTGCTTGTTCTAACTCTGCACGTAACTCAGGAGTCAGTGTGTAATTCTTTTTATCTTTTAGATGCTCTGTCATAAAGTCAAAGTATCTGGTTACTGTCTCACTCCAATGTTCTCGTCTGCCAATCTCGTCTATGTAACGGGAGTACCTGCTCTTGGCAATGAAGTCATTGTAAGGAGTCATTGTGTATTTCGTCATGAAGTATACCTATGTTGTTGATTCTATTGAAAAAAATAGGAGCACAGTAGAATCTGTACTCCCGTGGGGGGACTTTAGTTATACTTAAAATTCCTCCTAAAGCAACTGCCTTTGTATCTCTTTGTTTTTATTGAAATTATTTATAGTATGCCTGTCTCATGGGGGCACAAGTAACATTCAGGACAATGTCAGTATCCCAATCATTAACTCTTTGCTTACCCATAATCAGAACAGGTCTAGTCATAGCAGATTCACAGTCAGTGATAGCTTGAATAACTTCTTGTCTGCCCATAGGCTGTGTTCTTTTAGGTACATACAGCTTAGTCTCGGTACCATAGTAGCTAGATGAGCAACCTACTGTTGCGACTGCTACTGCTATAGCAATTACTAGTTTCATGTTAACTCTCCTTGTTGGTAGCTAGTAACCTGATTGCCCTAGCTATGACCGTTGCAAAACTTTCAGTGGGTGGTATTACTACAGGTGAATCATTAAATCTATCTACTAACTGTGCTGCTTCTTCAAGAGCATTTATTCTATCTGCTGATCCAAACATTTCAAAGTGTTCTACTTCTTCTTCAAGATCCAGTATAGCATCACACAAATTCTCTTGCACCTGCCACAAAGCATACTCAATCTCTGGTCTGTGATCAAACCATTCAGAATCTTTAGCTGCAACCATAGCACAAGTGGCAATACCAAGTGCTCTCTTTAGTTTTACTAAACTATTATCTAACACTTCATCAGGCACCTGTGCCATTATCTTCTCCTAGTATATAGTCTGCTGCCTTAAGTTGAATCAATTCCTTAGCAGTCAAGTATACATCACTTGCTGGTAATAGTTTTGCTTGTATCTTTAATGCAGTTAAGCCTGTTGCATCACGCAGTATCTTAATCATTCTTGCATTACAGTTCTCTACTTCTTTGAATGCTGACTTGATATCGTGATACTTGTTGTTAATGTCATCTGACAACTGGTGACACATGATGCCTGCATTAGGTGCAATGTATCGCTCACCCTTAGTGCCACACACAAAGATCAAGAAGCCACCACTCATGATGCTACCTAGTCCTATGGTACGGATAGGATGCTTACTTGCTTTCATAATATCAATCAGTGCTAGTGCTTGATACAACTCACCACCACCTGTGTTTACATAGAGAGTGAGTAGCTTATCTTTTGGATCAATGTTTTCATATTCAATCCATTTGATACAACGATCTATGTTCTCCTCCTCTATGTCACCATGAAGAAAGAACATGTGACTATCCAGCAGGAGATTATCTATCCTGTCTTCTGCTGTCTGATCATGTTTACGTGCCACTTGGTATCTCCACTAATTGTAGTTTAGCTATCGGTACTTGGAAGAACATCTCCCCTTTGTACACATACTTGTTAGGCACCTCAACTATGGGGGAATCTAACAGGTCTGTGTGACTACAGATGAATGCATGACTACGTTCATTATTAAATATCATAAAGTATGCAGGCTTATCCAGCTTAGCAAACTTAGACTTACGTTCTGGTATCTGCAGTGTATCGTACTTAAACTCTACACCCTTCCATACTTTCTTTATCTCTACTTCACAATAAAATGTCTCTAGTCCTGTATCTACAATTAAATCTACTGCGTATCTATCAGGGTGATCCTCTACTGTATGCCCCAAAGATATCCAATACTTCTTGGCTGAATCTCTTGCTGTCCCATCTGTTTCGTTGAATAGTTCTCTATCAAATCGTTTACGGACGGGAGCAGTCATATATCCGTCTCTAGTTCTATAAAGAACTCGTTGACTTCTTCTGCACCTAAGTCATACACAGCATCTTTAATTGCTTCTTGCAATACCTCTTGAAGATATTCAGGGTCTTGATAAGTAGGAGGTGCAGTGTCATAGTCTAGGACTAATTGAAACCGTACCTCAACAAAGAGAGGGGAAGATGTACTCACCAGTTAACTCCCTCAGTCTCATGGACTAGGCGGGACAATCTATCAAGGTGTCGTTTAGCTACAGCAATTGCACTCTTGTTAGTAATACTTTGGTGGTCCATCATGATCCGTAACACTGTGCCTTGACAGTAGGCAATAGCATCCCAGTCCCCTAGGCATTTAACTACTTCATCTAAGATCTCTTCTTGACTAAGCCACTCCTCCATTTCGTATAGACCTATAGCATCTTCCATATTAATTTCTTCTGCTTCATCTGCTTCATCAAACAAACTACCACCAAAGATATCTTCTTCATCTTCTATCTGTCTGTCTGCAATTATCTTATCTTCACGGGAGGAGTACACAGGATCTTCTTCGTACACTCTGTCCTTCTTAAGGAAATCCCAATGCCCTTTAGCTGCAGCATTCCACTCCTCACCGGAACATTCGTCTATTGATTTGCGTGTTTCCATTATGCATTCCCCTGTGTTGGTGTCCACTGTGTAAGATCAAAGGTTGAATCAAACAGACCTGACTGCGGATCAAACTTTAGTTCACCAGAGTTAACCATCTCATCCATCTTGTCAGACACAGTCTTACCAAACTTCTCATCTGTGTTAAGCAAATGAAAGCAGGTCACTATACCCTGAGCTAAACTTACAATCTCTGTATATGCTTCTTCGTCTAGACTATCTGATGGCATACAGATCATGTTCAGATCTACTGTGCCATTCCACTGCTTGCCTTCAAAGTTAGGTCGTATGATAAGGACAATGTCATCCTTCTTGATAGGGTTAGTCATGCTTGGTTCCTTTGTATGGATTAAATTTTAGAGGCATTTCTTTTTTAGCTTTTTCTACTAGCCAATCTTCAGGTATCTTTTTATCTGCATACAAGAAGCCTTGCTTGATGCACCACTCTGCATACGTAGTCTTAGATTGCTTGCTTAACTTACGTTTGCTACTACTGAATACAAATCTAATATCTAGATTTGGATGTTGCTTCTTTACTAGGGTATGCTTACGTCTATCTTCTGCCGTAAACAATCCTTTTGTTTCAATGATGATGCCATTAGGAAGTAGGAAGTCAGGTGTATATCTTCTATAACACAAGTCTTCCCACTCAATCTTAATGGACTCATACTCTGCATCGATAGAAGCTTCTTCTAAGTCTGCTTGTACTGTTGCCTCAAGACCACTGCGATATCCCTTGACATGAGCAGGCATAAAGTTCTTCTTACCAAATGCCACTTATGCCTCAACAATTTTTATGTAAGACACCATTGGTGGGTTAGCTGCCTTAGATACTAGTGATGGTCGTTCTTCTAAACCTTCCCAGCACTTGTACCTATAAGAACACCAACTACATTCCTTACCTAAGATTAAGTTACCTGTCTCTTTCTTACGATAGGTTTCTTTCTCAGCTTCAAAGCAACGTCTAAAAGTATTAGCCTTAAGCTCATCACCTTTAGCTGCAATCTTCTTGACCTCAGCATCTACATCAATGCCATCAGCAGGTACGTACTTGAACTCACCGTTAGCCTTGTTGATTACCCACCACCCACCTGCCTTTACATCCATTGCCTTAGCATAGCCAGCAAGCTGACCTACGTAGCCAAATGAATCATTGGCATTGAGGGTTTCAAAGTCAACAAACTTATTAGTATAGGACCAAGGGCTAGCAGACTTAACGTCATCGACTGCACCTTCTGTAATCAAATCAGGAGTGCCGTAGATCGTGTGATCACCAGCAGTGAGGGTAACCTTATCCCCACTGCTATACGCTACTCCTGCCTGTGTTAGAAGCCCTTTAAACACTGCTTCTGCTATGTCACCCATCATCATGTTGATAATAAAGTTTGTAGAGTGGGGTACTGCAGCTTCAGGTTCATTCTTATCGAACCATAACTGGCAGTATTCCCTGCCCACGTTAGACATGCGATAGCTAAATGCATTGTCACGCTTGTCTACAAACTGCCGAGTAAGGGCAGCACGAACATCCTCAACTACCTGCTCTACAACTTCAGGGCTTAGGGTACTATCTCCGTGCCTTACCTTACTGAGATACTGATGTATCTTTAATTCGGCAGGATGATTCATTAGGCTTCTACTTCTACGTCTACAAACTCACTAACTACATCAGCTAACTCTGCATTTACTGGTGCTGATACAGATAACTTGTTGAACTCTTTAACAATGTATTCATTGTAGTTATCAATCCAAGCATTGAAGTCTGCAAACATAGCTTGATCTGCATCTGTTAAGTCGTTTGTCTTAGATAGATCCAGTACAGCAGTAGGCAAGAAATATACTGCACCAGTAGGTAGAGATTGCTCGTCTGAACCCAACGTAATATTGTGCTGTGGCAGGATACGATTCTGCTTTGCCATCTGTGCAATAGGTGCACCAAGTGTTTTGAATGCATCACGATTATCAATCTCCCAGATAAATGGTACAGCTACCGTGCCATCTACAGCCTCGCCCTTAGCGTTGACTGCATCCTTCATGGTTACTTCACCGAACAGTACACGTACACGCTTGATAGATTTAAGCAGTGTCTTAGTTTCCTGTGGCAATGCTGCGTAGTCTTCGATCCAACCTGATGGCTTACCACAATTAAAGCCACCATCGTTATCACGCAAGTCACCATTCAGATCCTTAGCCATGATAGTCTTTACATACTTAGACTTAACATCGCCATTACCTTGAATATATTTCTTGTACATAAAACGCTGATTGAATAAACGAATCGTTACATCAGTGCCATACACTGGCTCCATGTTAGTACGATCAAGTATGTAGCTACCTGCTGCTACAACTTCAACCTTCTTCTTCTTATTACCTACCACCTGCTCACCCATGATACCTTTGTGATCAAGCTTTAAACGTGCAAGATTGTTCTGCTTCTTTGGCTTGGCTAGGTCGGCACCCATGCCCATCGCATCTGCCATCATTGCGAAGTTACCGTTGTTTGCTAGTGTTATATCTGACATATCATTCCTTATATATAAAGTTTATTAACGTACATCTTTTTGCTCTAACCAATTATCACCCAACTTGGACTCAAGTGCAAGGGGAACATTGAAATTAATTGACCACTTTTTATTAATCAATTCAACAAGTTCTGCCTGTACTTCATCTATTACTCTGACCATATCCCCTATCTCATCTGGGTGAACATCTATAACGATAGAATCGTGGACAGAATTTACTACCTTGCTCTTGTACTGGACTAGTCTTTTGTAGATCTCGACTAGTGCCAAAGGTACGATGTCTGCAGTAGCAAAGGATTGAACTGGATAGTTCTTGATAGCAGTGAAGTGTGTCACAGTGCCATCACGTTTCCTCTGTACTTCAGTGAATGCAAACTCCCTGTTGCTAGGGATTTTAATGTACTTATAATTCAATGCTTGCTTGGCTAGTACCTTGTGCCAGTTAGCTATGCCCTGATACTTCTCCATGAAGTGTGTGTAGTACGCAGCTTCAGAGGGTGTCCTGCCATACCCAGTAGCACCATACAGTGGGGCAAAGGTGTGTGTCTTAGCTACCTGCCTAGAGGTAGGCTGACCTGCATCCGTAATAACCTTAGCCGTATACGAGTGCACATCAAAGCCATCCTCTACTTCCTTCATGGCTACAGGATCTTGGGATAGGAATGCAGCTACACGAAACTCTAGCTGTGCAAAGTCTGCTTCCATAATCTTGCCCCCTTCCCAGCGAGATATGAACACACGCTTAACTGGGAACGTACCACCACGAGGCATGTTCTGCATGTTAGGATTAGACCCACTGAACCTACCAGTTGCAGTGATGTGCTGATTCAACCGTACATGTAACAGACCATCAGGCTTAATGAAAGTAGAGATGCCTTCTACAAAGTTACTGAGGTAGCTATCTAATGCTGATAGTCTACGTAACTTACCTAAGAACTCTACTGCATCCGGCATACTCTTAGACAGTGCCACACGCTCAAGTGTTTCAAGGTTACCCTTGGATGTACCAAAGCCATTAGCACTAGCCCACTTAGCATTAGGTGCAGTGAACTTCAATCCTGCTACATCCTTAGTTGCCTTGAATTCAAAGCCACCACCGTTACATGTAACACACTTAGTAGACTTCTTGAATGGGCTACCATCCTTCTTAGTCTTGTAGTTAAATCCTTTACCATCACAGGGTGCACACTTAACTGCCTTAGTTCTGTACACATAGTCAAAGTGTTTCTTGACTGCCTCTTTAAACTCTGTGTCTTTCATGTAAGGTGTGATAGCAGTAGACCATGCAGCTTTGTTGCGAGGCTTACGACTATACACAATCCATGACAACTGCTCAGGACTATTTAGGTTGATAGGTGTATCACCCATGAGTGTACGTACATGAGACTGCAGCAGCTTGACTATGTCATTTCGCTCTGTCTCAAACTCAAGACGTACTGCATCCAGTGCATCGAGATCTACCTTGATACCTGTCTGATAGATACGTGCTAGCACAATTGAAACTTCGTTAGTCATCTCGATTGTCTGACGTAATCCTGAATCAGCAGGTGTCTCTAGCTTAGCTACAATAGATTTGTAGATACCTTCAGTGGAACCTAAGTCATGTTCAAGGTACAGTGATAACTCTGCATGTGGAATATCACGAGTGCTATACCCACGCTTGAAGTAATCCTTCAGTGTGTCTTGTTTAAGTACTTCACACTTGTGCCTCATGGCAACTGATTTTAAGTCCAATGGCATAGATACACCACGCAGTAAGACGTACTCACCTAGCATGGTATCAAAGACTTCTCCATCGTACTTAAAGCCAGACTCCCACAGCCATAACAAATCGTATGAGATGTTATGCCCAATCATTAGGGTAGTCTTATCTAGTACAGCCTGTAAGTCCTTATGGTTCTTCTCTCCATCTTCCTTAACTTCGGAGTGATCGAATGTATAGATGTGAGATACACCATCTAACTCTTTGTATCCTACCATCACCAATGTATTGCCAGTCTCAAAGGGATCTAAGTGTTTCTTATTGTTCCTGTTACTGACTGTGTTCTCAACGTCAAGTGTGATGATCATGATGAGTACGCACCAGTGCGATAGTCAAACTCACAGTTAACAATACGATGTATGCCACTGATCTTGTTCTTCACAATGTTTAAGTAACGCATACCATCATCCTCTGTCTGATCATTCATTGGTGGGTTACGTGCAACTAGGATCATCAAGTCTGACTCACCTGCTAAGCCAGTCTTACTGCCTTCAATCATTGCTTGTGATAGTACAATCTTACCTTCTGCTTCTGCCGATAGCTGTGTGCAATACACAACTAAGCAGCCGTAGATCTTACCAATGTTACGAGCGTAGACTGCATTAGCTTTGAGTGTCTCATGGTTATTAGTTGAAGCACCATCCTCTGAGAACTTGCTACCAATGTCCAGTACCACAATGTCAGGCTTGTGCTTCTTGATGACTGACTCAGCCCACTTCATTGTCTTGCCAGTTGCATCTACAAACTTCAAGTTATCCTTGATGGGATCGTATGATCTGTGTGCAGTGATCTTGTCAGACACGATCTGCTGTATCGTCATGCCCGTACAAGCAGTCATGTAACGTGATGCTACACGCTCCGGCTTTTCTTCGTTACATAGCACAAGTATCTTTGCACCTTGGTATGCCCATCCATTAGGACCTGCACATAGGGTGGAGTGGAAGCTTGACTTACCTACGTTACTACGTGCACCGATAACAAATAACATTCCATTGTCTAAGCCATTGACTGAGTGATGTAGTGATGGGATATTAAACTGCCACTTGGTATTGTTTGCTGCACTCTCTATCAAGTTCTCAATGCTATTGTCTACATACTTGATACGAATGCTTGGTGTGAAATCATCTTGATACATATCAAGGATATGTCTCAGTGGTTCCATTGTAGTCTGGTCACCATTGACATACTGGAATCCAAGGTTAGCTACCTCTTCACCTACTACCTGCCGGAACATGTTGCTTAGTACTTCTGTTGCAACATCAGCACCCATGATGTCTTCCTTACGAATCTTATTGAACTGCAATTCGTATGCTTGCTTCTGTGCTGTAGTGAGTGTGGGATTTGCTGCAAAGAATAGTGCTTGTACTTCGTCTACTGTTAGGTTTCTTTGATACTGATCCATCGCTGAATCGATGATGGCTTTGATCTTTCTTACATCTTTAGTGAACAACTTCTCAGGACACCTGTTACCTCTTGTCTCATCGTAGAAGCCCTTATCCATCAGACTTCTAATCAAGGTAAGTTCCATGCTTTCTCCTATAATAACTTCTTCAAACTATCTATATCATCTGGGACACGGTACTTAATATCATCCAGTAACTTCAATGCAATTGCTTCAATTCCAATTGCTTTAAGATCTTTGGTGTACGCTAGTGTCTTACTCATTGCATCAGGATCTAATGCTACCACAACCCTACGGTACTTGGCAAGTAGTACCTTGTGTTCTTCTAGAAGTGCAGTACCCAAGAGGGCAAAGCCTGTGCCACCTATCGTATCTACAACTGCTGCACTTATACAATCCTCTACGACTACAGCTACATCTGTATCACCTACCACGTAGGGTGCTCGTGCCTCACCGTATCTTCTCCACTTAGGTATCACACCTGCATGCCCTGCTCTGCCTACTGCATCAGCTAGCTTACCTTCAAACCTTACAGGGAATACAGTACGATCTTCTCGTATGTCATACCTCAAGTCTAGCCAGTGTGGATCTAACCCGTACCTCTGGCATAGAGTCTTTAGATGTTGCTTGTCATAGTCCACTACAATCCAATCAGGTAAATCAAATTGGATGGGTAAGTCCTTGTGTAGTACTTCTGAGAACATTACCTTGCGTAGTTCCTCTGCTGATAGGTGAGTGGTAGTCATACCTGTTGCTTTGCAATTGAGGGAATAACAATTCCACATGAGCTTGCCATTGTCGTTGATCGCAGTAAAGGTGTTATACCTTTTACATACAGGACAACTGCCACGATACGACTGACCTAGTGATAGGCTTAAATCTATTACATATTTTTTAGCATCCATCCTTACCCTTCGTAAGCATGTCAGCTACCCAACAATTCATAGCAAGTATTATGAAGAAGCCCCCTGCCATGAATTCAAAGCAACTTGTATCCTTCGTAATGCTAATTGACCACCATACAACTGCTGCAGTTAGTATGCAATAGCTCAGCCTGTACGTCTGTAGTTTGGTCATACCTTCTTCACCTTAGTCCATGCTGCAAAGTGTACTACGTTACCTTCCATATCCTTACAGTAACTATACATACCATCGATGTCACCGAACCAGTACTTGGCAGTTAGGTCTACTGCATCATGTGCAGGTGGTACCTTTAGGTCTTCATCTACAATCACGAAGTGATCACCTTTGTGTAGGTCATACAGTGCACACTCGTGGTCTGCTATGTCGTGTTCATTAATCATTTCTTTTCTGCCTTTCTTAGTATTGCTCTAGCAAAATCTAATAAATCCTCATCGCAAGCATTAAACGAATACCCAGTTTTATCTTCAATGCAATCCATTATTTCCTCATCTGTTAGTGTCTTTGCTGGATGGGTATAGAGCGGAATCGTGTAAGCACCTTCTTCTCTGTCGTGCTCGTCAGGACTAATTGAGTCGTAAATACCACCATCTTTATCCAACATTCCCCACGCTACTGGTTCATTGTATGAAACATATTCACCAGCCATGTGGCTTGCAGTTCTATCAAAAGATTCATTTGAGTTCATCTGTTCTTTCCATTTCCATAAGTTATTCCAGTTAGGTAGGTGTAGGGGTGGACACTTCCATGCCATGTCATTTGTTTATTCTGTGGTAAGTGTGAGTAGGATTAGCTAACATACTTTTTAATACTTGATCTATTGTAAAGAACCAAGCCATGTGTGGTGCATGACCATCGTGTGTATAGACTTTAAAACTCATATCAGTATCCTTATACTGTATCACTGGCGGTGTTAAAGCGAAGCGTAGCAGCTTTCCTCGCACTTGTCAATGTATTTTTTATGTAGGGTCTTACTGAGCTAGGACAACTGTGCCCAGTGATACTCATGATCTGAGGCAAGGGTACCCCTGCATCTACCATCTCCATCGTACCAGTACGTCTCATGTCCATGATCTGTAACTCGTTAGGCAAACCTGCAGCCTTGATGATCTGCCTAGCTACCTGTGATAGTTGATGCTTGTCATAAGGCTTAGCTAAGATCCTTCTGTCCATACAGTATGGTGCAATGTAAGACTGAAAGTCTACGTCACCCTTCTGCTGCATTAACATCTCATGCAACTCATCTGTTGTAGGTAACTCAACCTTAGCCCTGCGCTTAGACTGTTCTAGGTACAAGACTCTAGCCTGTGCATCGTAGTTATCCCATTGCAGGTTAGCCATATCGCCTAGCCTCTGGCACCACTCGTATGCCATCTGTACTATAAGACCCACACTACGCCATCTAAAACGTCCATAGGCGGTGTCTAAGAACAACTTGATATGCTCCCTTGTCCACACCACCTTACGTGCCCTGTGAGCGTGTTTAGATACCTTGCTGAATGGATTGATCTGTGTATAGCCTAGCTGTATTCCAAAGTTGTACAACTTACTGGATACAGCATGAGTATGGTTAGCAAAGGGAACACCCCTCTCAGCCCATCTGTTGTATGCAGCCTGAGCACGAGGGGTATCTAAGGATTCAAGGTACATCGTGGAGATTAGCTTGCCACGTACTGATGTAGCAAGCAAGGTGTTGATACAGTAACGATAGTCCTTCTGTGTTACTGTACCTAAAGATCTAAAGTCTAGTGATTCATAGTACTCATCAATCAGTTTTGCTATCTTTGTTCGCATAGAATTCATCCTTTATCTTCATGACCTTGTCTTGAAATTCTCTAGTGTAAGCTAGCCAATCGCCATAGATCATGTAGTACTCAAGCACAATGTTCATTGCATCGTATCTCTTTAAGAGATCTTCAAAGTCTTCGTGGTATCTTAAGTTCGGGTTAAGGATTGCTTCAATGCATAGCTCATACATCTCCTTAAGGTTAGCGATAAGGATGTCATCTACTTGCTCTGGGATTAAATCAAAAGTATATTTCATATGTATCTCCTATATCTGATTGTTAAGTCGTACTAGTTCTTCAATGTCACGAGCAAAGTCAAAGATGTCCTGACCCTTACGGCAGGATTCTATCTGCTCATCTGTCAATACTACATACTCCTTTGTTGTTACGATTACTTCCTCTGCCTTTGGCTTAGTACGCTTAGGCTTAGGTGGTACAAACTGTGGCATCTTAGTTAACTTCATTGCATCTTTCATTGCATCATCCATGCTATCACTCCTGTTGTGTATAAAATTACAGCCACTGCTTCTACTAAGATGAGTGGCATATCTTTCTGCATGTACCCTGCCCATGTCCATAGCCCACTACCAATTAGGCTTAGGAATATGTTGAGTGGGTACACGTTGAAACTGGTTAGACATATACCAGTCAAGCACAGGATAGTTCCTATCCACTTAACTACTTTCACTAAAGTATTCCTTTGGAGGTCTGTCATCCCCTTCATTGTATGACTTGCTATACAACATCAGCATACGCAGGTTACACATAGCATGTGCAAGGTGGTGGTGTCCAGACTCTTGGTCTAGGTCCTCGCCCTCCTGCCATGCAGCTATGTGCCTTAACGCACAGCCAAGCGGCACAGACCAAGGCATACCCTTCATCCAGTTGAATGCCTTGTACTTCTTAGTACCATACATCCATACCCTTGCCTCTTCCTCTAATGTACTCAGAGGTATGAGACTAAGGTCTGCCTTGCCACTGATGTACCTAGCACCAGTACCCTTGGCATCACTGTTAATATCACCTACATTATCTGACATCAATAACTCCTTGTAGTCTAACCCTCCACGGGTAATTGTTCTGAATCCAAAAGCATCTATAGACACCATCTCTAACTGACAGCCAAGCCGTATGATCTGGGATGTCATTACATTCTGAGTGTGACCACTCCATCCTACCCATCGTATGTCCCACTAAAATCCCAAATGCAAACACAAAAATCAAGAGACTCTTTATCAGCCAACTCATCTAAAGAAATCCTCTAGCTTATACCCTCTTGCTTCTATGCCTGCCTTGAACTTACGTAGTGCTCTCTTCTCTGTATCATGCACACTGTTTCTGTGTATACCGAAGACCTGAGCTACTTCTTCAAGCGACATGTCATGTCCTTCTACGTACTTCCTTTTTGGGGGTACTGGTTTTTCTTGTTGGCTTTGCTTTGGCATCGGGGTTCCACTCCTTATCTTTCTTGTCACAGTATTCCTTGAGCATACCTACCACTGCATACTCAACCATGTACTCTAGTGCTTCCTTGTCAAAGGTTACCTGTGCATCAGCAGAGCCATCCTTGTGTTCTTTAGTTACCTTGATGGTGATATTCATTTCTTTTTAGCTTTCTTCTGTGCCTTACATTCCATCACTTCGTTTATCTCACCGTACCCATCCAAGTGTTCACGCTGTATGTGTGCATTCCATAGCTGCTCTACTCGCAGTGTAAGCACAGACTTGATACCCTCTAGGTAGTTCCATACCTCGTCTTCTGTGAGTATAGTAGGCGAGTCTACATACAGATCAATGAATGAATCTAGATCATCGATTGTATTGCGTATACTTTGTATACCATCTTCTACATCGTACTTATCTTTGATAGCTATGTATTTCTTAGCTGCAAATTGCTCTATTCTATCTGTTAATGTGCATGAATCCTTAACTTTTTTCACTCGTAACTCCTTGATTTCATTGAAGAAAGATAAGGGAGGTGTTACCCTCCCCTATCATTAAGCGTACTCTAACTCAGGGGTAATCAACTGCTGGAATTCAGCACCCTGAATGACAGACTCGATGTCCTGTTCAATACGGATACGCTTACGCTCCACCTCAGTACCATCACGCTGTGCTTCAACGTGAGTGCTGATGTGTGTCAGTGTGTTGTACACTTGGTATGCGGTACCACGCATTGTGTCGTAGCTATCGTAGATACCGATGATACGCTCAAGCCACTTGTTGTTTACCTTCTGACCTGTCTTAGTCATGTAGGTAGCTACATTCCTACGGAAGAAGTCGAGTGCAAAGTCACGATTAACTTTGATACCTTGCATCTGATACATGACTTGTGCATCACGCTCTAATCGCTCAGGGAACTGTGATGCTACCTTGCCGATCACTTCAGGATCGTAGAATGTAGTGTGCTTCTGTGAGATACCTACCTTCTCACGAGGAGCAATCATTCCATTCAAGCAAGCTAAGCGATAGATCATTGCACTGATCTGCATCTTGACTGACTGGTCATGTGAGTCACGAACATGCATCACCATCTTTGCAGGCTCACCTAACTTCTTCTCGAAGTTGTATTGCTTGAGGATAATCTTGGCTGAGAATGCAGCACCATTGTTCATGGCATTGAACTCTACATCCACATTGCTTGTGTCTAACTTAGCAATCGCTAAGCCTTCACGCATGTTATCCCATACAACACGGAAGTTCTTTGGGTTATGCACAGACTTACCATCACCGATGACTGTGTCAGTGAGTGGATTGATTGTCCAGAACTTGTTAGGTACTGCAACACCATTGCGAGTTTGTGGCTCACGCACTGGGTTGAAGTCCAAGAAAGTTGGGAGAGATGGAATACCGTTTGCTGATTTGATTAACATATTATTTCCTTATAGATATGTATGGTTGAAATTAAATTGCACTGCTAGTATCAGGCTTCCCATATTGCTTTGTCAATGGGGGATTACCCTTAGTATAAATCGTTTGCTTCCACTTCATTGAATACACAGGTAAATGTGTACCTACAACTGTAATACTTTGTGTGTCTGCTACATGCTGCAAGAATACACAGGGTGTACTACCCCTTGATTCCAATGCTACCCACAAACTATCTCCATCGTACTTAGCTACAGGACATTCCCTTACTGACCACCCACTGATGGTATGAGTAGGGCAATCAGCCTGTGCCTTGTATCCTAGGCTAGTGAATGGGCTAGTACCTTTGAATGCATTGTATATATTAGCATACTCCTGTGCTGTACCTACAAACTTTATGTTGGTATGTACCCAGTCATGTGTCTTGATATCAACTGGGGCACCAAACTTGTTACGCTCCCTAGCTTGGGGGTGATTAGGGATTACCACTTCAAGTGCATCATCCATTAGTTCCTTTCTGTTTACGCTTACGAAATCTATCTAGTACTACACGGGCAATGATACGGATGTTATTACTGCTACCAAAAAACCAATCGTCAAACCCTACAGTAGAAGCCTTAGCTTCCTTGAGTGTTGAGAAGATGTGATCGGTATGCTTCTCGCTAATTACCCACAATACTTGCTTGCTCATCATGCACCTCCTATTAAAGCGTTTACTGGGAGCACTACCTCTGCTAGTACATCACCTTCTGTGTCAATGCAAATGACATACACATTGCCATCTGCATCTTGCCTTACCGAGATGTACCCACCTGTCTCTACACCTAGCCCATCACCTATAATGCGATCAAAGTTGATGTAGTGTGTGTCATCGTTATCGTCATGCGATATGCATAGATCTGTTCTCATTGCACTAGCTCCTTAACCTTTTGTTTTAACTGGGAAATTTTCATAGTGATACTACTAATTTCCAATGGAATGTAATTCATTGTGTCTGTCGTACTTTCTGTAGTAAGGGGGTATGCAGTCATCTGTAATCCTGATCGCTCCTCATCTCCATACACACAGGCATCCCACACATTGATGTCCCATGTAACCCCATCGACTGTGACTGCATGCCACCAGTCATCACTACCATCGTACTGCCATGCCATAGCCATGTTTGCTTTGAGTGTTAACTCATCCATTTGCATTCTCCTCTACTGTTACACCCTTGAGTACTGGGTATTGATCGGAACCTAGGTAGTCATCATAGAATGTACCTCGTCTACTTGTATTCAGATACACTGTATCTTCTATCACGAATCGCTCAGTGATCTTGCCCTTCCATGCTTGTGCATCACTTGATGTAGCACCAGACCTGAAGTGTAGCTTGGCATTGGCTGAGTCTGAACCTATACCCCAGTAGGGTTTGTATGCAAACTTAGCTACATTAGCTAGCACTCCATCGCTACACTTAACCTTGACACCTGTCACCCTGTATACATATGTACCCATTATGCTGCTCTCCTTTCATTCAATTCAAACCTAGCTATGTCCTGACCAGAGATGTCCCTGATCCATCCACTGCCATACCAGTCACCATTGATATTTTCAAGCTCTATCCAGTTCTCACCCCAAAATACTTCGATGTGATACCAACCTTCTTGCACTAGCCTACGGACATGCTTCATTACCTGTTGCTTGCTTGGCTTACGACCATTGAAATGTATCTCTCTTGGCATGATTACTCCTCCTCTCGGTTATCGTGTTGATCCATCACCTTACTGATCACATACTTGGACTTGTTGATGAACTGCCTAGCCATCTCTGTGTCACCATGTGCCATCACATGCTGTGCATCACTGAGGATACCCATCGCTAGCATCAATGCCCCATTCGTATCACCTAACATGGATCTGTACAGGCTATCCTCTAGCATGGTGTCCATTGATTGCTGTGTACATCCAAACATTTCTACATCAGTACTTGAGATTGCCATATCAATTCTCCTATCGTGTAACCTACAGTTAAACCGCCAATCATAATTGTCAAACCAAATAAAACTAACATTGCAAGTAACCAAATTTCTTTTCTCATAGCCACACCACCATCATATACAGTGCCATCAGGCAGGCACTCACTGCCATTCCTGTAAGCACTAGGCTACAGGCAATCTCTAGCCTACTCATCATCCTCCTCCTCATCTGCAGGATCTGTGTCTATTGTGATGTGACCGAAGCGTAGCTTACCTTCACCATCACTGCTACATTTAACTGGCTTATCGAATGTGACGATCTTAGACAGGTCACCCCTTAAGTTATGGACATCACTGCCCAATAACTCTACAGGCACCAGACCTATCAAGCCTGCATCTACAGGGTACATGTTGCCATCTGTACCATCGTAGCAACCATCACCCCAACGGGTACTGAATGCCACGATACGATAGTAAGATTTATCGTGCCTTGTAATTTTGCCAATAGGATTATCAAAGTAATCACAAGACTCTAGCAACTCCATCCACTCATCATCGGGTACTGCATAGCATGGGTCACCTAAGATGTACTGACCTGCTGGTACTTCCACTTCTACTTTGCATACTTTCATAACGATCTCCTTGTAGTGTCGAACATTCGACAGTAGAAACATAAAGCCTTGCTAGTATCGTAGCTACAATAAACCCCTGTCAATAGGGACAAACCCTTAGACGATTGCATAGACACTCCGATCTTGATTTAAAAATACCTCACTAGATCTGTGCATTTCAATGTGATCATTGTTCTTACGCACAAATGTCTGATACTTATACGGATTGTATGTAACAGGTACAAATGCATAGTAAGTACTGGCACATTCCCATAAGGCAGTGTCACCTACCTCACCTACAAAACTTAGGTTACCTACTACACCTGCATGTACATTCTTTCTATGCTCCCTGAGTACACGCTCTCTGCCTGCCTTGGACACCTTGAATGTGCAGTGAGTGAGGTTGATGTTGTTGGCATGCTTAATGACTCTGCCCTTGTTCTCACCTTCGAGTGCCTTCACAGACCAACAGTCCTTATGTAAATTCCAGTATACGAATACCCTCATGCTTCTTCCTCCAGTACCTTAATTACTTTCTCGGCTTGTTCTTCGGTATTACATACCTTAATCAAGTCCTCGCCATTAACATGAGAAAACAAAACTTCCCACTTACCTTCTCGTTCTACTGTGAAATAAAAAGCCATTGCCCATTCTCCTAGTCAAGCTCGTTGATCTCGTGTGTTTCTTCCTCGCCATACACTACTTCTTCATCTTCGATGTCATTCTTGGCGAACTTTACATATGCCTTCTTCTCTGCTTCGTCTTCTGACTTAGCCATCACCTCAATGGTATAGATTGTGGTTTCATTCCTTGCTATGAGTACCTCATACTTTTTCATACATCCTCCTATTGTGTGTCTAATACACTACGGATACTCTCAAGATTCGCTACCATCCGTTCATAGAACAAGGCATGATCTCCTGTTCTAGCTACATCTTCTGTGTCATCTGCTATCTGTGCTAGTACTTCAAGTGCAGTATTTCTGTGAGCAACTAACTCATCGATTGTATTTTTCATACACCCTCCATAATTAATTTTTTAATCTGCCTATCCCTAGGTTCCATGTAGGTATGTAGATCTACCCTGTCTGTGAGTTCATCTACCTCCTCAATGTTCGAGATGTCATGGTTTTCCCATAGGAATACTGTCTTCTCTTGATCACAATCAAGTAGCAACTTAACTAAGTCTTTGACTTTCATACTCCCTCCTCTGCTCTTACAAGATCGTAGATAATGTCTAGCAACTCCCCGTCTGACATATTGTCAGGGTCAGGGGTAGTCTCAGGTTCGATTAGTTCCCTAATCATTTTGATTAACTCTTGCTTGGTCACAGTATTTCCTCTCGCATGTAGTTGCCAATCATGTCAATTGCATCGTTGGCTGTTTTAAGAATAGCAACGGCTTTATCTCCGTTGTAGCCAAGGCTCATCGAATAGTCTTGATTTGATACCCACTGAGCTACATCAGCCATCATTACTGAGCTTATGAGCAATGGTGTTCTAACTATCATAGGCAATTGATCTGCCTTGCTTTTGGCTTGTTTAAATAATTGTGTTGCATTCATGCTAACTCCTTAAGTGCATCAATAATGTAGGCAACTACGGCTGTATCATGTCCACCTATGTTCCAATCATGGATCCGATGTGTAGGTGTGCCATGCTCTGAGCCACAGTAATTGATACCATTTTTATAGTTATAAATTGTAGCTACAAGACCATCCTCAAACTGCACTACCCATTCAGCATCTGACTTGTAGTCATCAAAGCCTTCCTTCAATGGCTCACCGAATGCATCCACTAGATTAGCGTAGCTAGTAGTGATGTGACCTCGTAGGCAGGTCATGTTTGTGTTGATGGAATCATCCTCATTATGTGTAATATATTGCACAATTTTCTCCTTGGGTTTAGGTGCATAGACTGCTTGTTCCCTGTGCCTATTGAACTTGGACACAGGGTAGACGGGTGCTACTGGTGTGATTCTCATGCCGCCTCTCTCTGTGCAAACATCTTCTTGCCTAGTCGCATGAAGACATTGAAAGCCGTCTGAACTACAGGATTTAAATCCTCATAGTTTTCCTGAATGTCTTGCAATGTTTCTAACATATGGGGCAAGCCATTCTCATCCTTGTAATGATCCAGTATTTCAATTGCCTTAGTGATATCCATACATCCTCCGTTAAATAGTGCTAGTTAAACTGCGATAGTCAATCTCTGGTTCACCATAGGTGATAGATCCATCATGCTCAAGCTGAGACTTCTCGAACCATGACATATAGTCATCTGATTCTACGAACCATTCCAGTACATACTCTCTGCAATAGTCATCACTTCGTGAGATGTCCTTGCTTACCATACCTACAATGCTAGGGTATGTGGCAATATCACTAGGGATATTCCGAACCTTGTACTCTGAGCCACCCTTATACTTCCAGTATTGTGGACACACACCCTCACCATCCCAGTTATGTGCCCCGTAATTCTCCATGTATTGAGTACGAATAACGATAATCATATTAATCTCCGATTAAATGTGAACAACGAAACCTGATACATCCTTACGAGCAGGTCCTTTAGCACGAAGACCCACAATCACACCCTTCGGGTCATCGATACGAGCATCATGCAAGTCACCATCAATTACCCTTCGGGACATGAAAGTGACAGGCAATTCCTTACCATGAAAAACTACTGCCATATTTGCACTAGAAGTCTGTGCCAATTTGACCTGATTCTTGTATGTAGATACACCAGAGTATGAGAATGTGAGTGAGTAATTGGATGGTGTCTTACCCAATCGTGATGCATGCTTGGTGTAATCGTAGAACTCGATTTCAGGGAAAGCCTGTGGAATGCCCTTAAATGGCTTGCCATTACGATTGCAAACTTGAAGCTCCCAAGATATATCCGAGAAGCAATTAAGCCTTACACGAGCCGTTTTACCCTGTTTGCTAGCCTTCTTTACAAGAGCCTCTAATTCAGTCACTAACTGTGCTTTGAATTCAGCAGGATTTGACATCCAAAAATCAGTCTTCCTTTGACGGGACAATTGAACATTCGAGAAGACACCACGACCTGCATTCTTGAGGCATGGGGTCATACACTGTGCAGCCTTACTACCTGCACAGATTGTGTTGTTAGGCATCAGGGACATTTCTGCATACAGATGATTGCCACCGACAACGGCATTCGTTTTCTCGATCTTAGCGTTAGCTACTGTGGATAACAAGGTGATTTGTGATGACATATAAACTCCGTTTAGTTAGTGACGAACATTCGACAGTACCGCTTTAAAACATTTCCAGTATCAAGGCATAGGGATTGCCTTGTAAATAGGGACTTTCCCTTAGTACTATGTACTAGTACCAAGATTTCTTGTCCCCATGCTTCTGATTCCATGCATACCCTGCGAGGTACACTCTTACTTGCTCTGGGGTAAGGTCTGTGACACGATCCCCATTGTATGTACCCTGTGGATAGTAGTGTGGATCACGAGGTCTACTGTAGTAGCTATCAGCACTGCCCCGATCCCATAGACTGCCATGAGATTTATCAGCTACGCTGAGATCTGCTATTTCAATTTCATTTATCATGATTAATCTCCGATTAATTCAATGGTTTCTACTTCGATTGTTTCACGAGGTTCAGCCCCTGCTTTCAGCACTTTAGCGAATGCTTGTGCCTCTGATTCCTTGGTGAATACCTTTAATGTCATACTGCTCCAGTTTTCAATTTCAACTTCTACATGTGAGGTAACTACGAATACATGTGCCATGGTTAATCTCCGATTAAAGTGAGGTTGAAGTGATAGGGTTTATCTTCGCTTTAATAAAAGCGTTGAATGTTTTTTCTGTGAAAGGAATAAAGCCTTTGGCTTTAGCGTAAGCTACATAATCTTGATAAGTTGGCATAGATAATCTCCGAAATAAGTGCCATGAACCCTGTGCCAGTTCCATACATACACATACATAACATCATGGCGTGACACATACATACAGCATATACATCACAAGGCACAGGGCATAGCAAGTACATTTGCATTACACAAAACGGGTACTACTAACGCCAAAAGCCCCGTTAGGGGCTAATGACGATACTACATACAACAGTTAACCGAAGGTTATTCGGCAGATTCAGCAAGGATTAGCGTAGCTATTTCAGCAAGTGACACACCTTTTAGCTTCGCTAAGTGGATAACGGCACTAGCAATGCTTTCAGCATCATTCCCTGAGAGTTGTAGTGTCGAAGGTTCGACAGTAGAACTAGCTTCGCTAGAATCAGAATCTGACTCAGTAGCTTCGCTAACAGTAGCTTCGCTAGTAGTAGACTTTGCTTCTTTACGAAGTAACTGACGAAGATAACTAGCAGAACAAGAGTTAATATCTAACTCTTTCATCTTGCCCTTCACCTCAGTCCAGTTCTCGGATAACCACATAGCATCGCTACGATCTTGTCTAGACATATTCTTTAAGGCTGTTGCCTTAACTGCTTGACCGAATTCCTTATCCGATTTGCCGATTACAGAGCGAAGCTCTTGTAGTACCTTACCGATTTCATTCAGCTTTTCAAGCTGACCACGCTTTTGTTTGACGATACTAGTGTAAACACTAGCTGAATGTTCAATAGCTTGACCAAGGGTATAACCCTTCTCACTACCGAATTGTCGATTCATAATCTCGCTGAATTGATGCCGACTCTTAGAGTCTTTCGCTAATTCTGCCTTGGTAGGCTTTTCAGCTTTCTTGGTTGGTACAGTCTTCGACTGTTTCGTAGGTTTCAGTTTGCTATCAACTTTTACAGTTGATGTTTTGACTGGCTCAACAATAGTTCCACTATTCTGGAATTCAGGGATTAAGCCTTTGGCTTGGAAGATTGCTAAGTTACTAACTTCGTTAGCTAGTAGAGCTTGACGGATTGATTTTGCCATGATGATTTTTCCTTATTTAGTTTATCTTATTTACTAAAAGTGAATATATTTATATCCCCTTTCACTTTCAGTTAAAGGGTAAATATATTCACGTAAATAAGATAAACTATTTTCGAGGCTTCCCCTTAAATTAGCCTAAAGGCTAAAGGTATTGTTTGACGAGGAATTTTTGATCGGAAGAAAGTTACTTTAGTAAAAGTTTCATGCCAGTTTTCACTTTTCTTTATTTAATATATTTTTTCAAGCTCTGCTTGAAGTTTGCCCATTAAGAGACTGCATACCCTTGAATGAAGTTTTTGTGCCGAATATTCGACAGTAAAACACCAAAGGTGAAATGTCGATGCTGAAAACATATCTTCGATATATGTCGATGAAACACAAAACAATCGACACATCAAATGAAACACCAAAGGTGAAATAGCTATTGTGAAAACACCAAAGGTGATTAGGGGTTTAAGTGTTGGGTTAAAAGTGACCATACACCGAAGGGGATATCTGTTTCACAGAGTCATAAACTGCCTATTTTTTAGGCACTATTTCCTCACTAACTGATACTTTATCAGTTGCATATAGTCTGTAAGTCGTTGATCTGTATACAGATTTACTGCATCACCTAGCATAGCATTTGCACTATGATGCATTATGCATGCTACACATCACATTACCTGCACATCTGGGGGCGGGCATGCGCCATGCGGGGGTGGTGCGTTAGTTGTATATGGCTTCTTACACAGATCAGGTATTTGTATAGGTTAGTGCACACTAACAATGCTATTCACTTTCAGTGCTTCACCTTAAACCCCACACGTAAACTGTAATCACATGATGTACTCACATACAATGCTAGGGTTTATGTGTGACACCCTCTGTGAGGGCATAGGAAGCTCTGTGGCAAGTGATTGCACTTAAGGTGTCACCTACCTAGCCACTCTGCTATAGAACAGCTTACAGCTTGTTTTACAGCTAGTGTGTGTTATATGCTATAATTCGTATATAGAACTATAGTCTTTAGATACTTTAGTTATGATAGTGAAGATAGTTCAGAAATAGCTTGACAAGAACAGCAAAGTACGGTTAAACTACGTCTAACAGACAGTCACTTAAAGTGATACAGTTAAAGTGTTATAGTTAAACTATAAAAACATATATAACTATATAACATATAGATATAAAAACAGTTAAATGTATACAGTTAAATGTACACTTGTCAAGTAAAATTCATTTACCTTTGAATGACATTCAAATGCCTCACTTAAAGTGAACACATAAGTACATACCATCTGTACTTCCTAAGTGCGAGGATCTTGTATCCGAGCAAGGGCAAGAGCAAGACAACAGAAAAATAATAACAGTTGACAAAAGATGGAAAAACAAGTAAACCTATCCGTACTTAAACGAAAGAAGAAGAAGACACTTCTCCGTGATGATTTCGTATTGGAAGACTTCTATGCCGCAGTTAGGAATAACAGACTAGACTCTATACATGTACCCCATAGTGATGTATTCTTTGTGAAGGCAGCTATGGAGCATCACAAGCAAATGAAATTCAAGCTAGCAGATATTGAAGCTGCCATGAGAGCCGAAGGCTGGAGTGAATCCAGAGTTCTTAAACCTAAGAGATACAAGTTCGTATGATTAAAAAAGGTAAGGAAGAGTTTGCTGGTTATAATAAGCCAAAGAAGACTCCCCAGCATCCTACTAAGTCACATGCTGTGCTAGCTAAGGAAGGCAGTACAGAGAAGCTTATCCGATTTGGACAACAAGGTGTATCAGGTGCTGGATCTAATCCTTCGACACCTGCAGAGAAAGCTAGACAAAAGTCATTCAAGGCAAGACACGCTAAGAATATTTCAAAGGGTAAGCTATCAGCTGCGTATTGGGCTGACAAGGTTAAGTGGTAATCTTAATTTTAATTACGGAGTAGTGACATGCCAATAACAAAAAAAGCAGCTGAGTTTGTAGGTAGGCTTTCTAAAAAGTATCCGAAGGAAGAACAGGGTAAGGTAGAGCTAGCTGCAAAGAAAGTTGAAATGGCTAAGAAATCTAAAGCTGAGCTAGAAGCAAATTCTACAGCTTCTAAGTCAATCAATGATCGTATTGCTGCTGATGAAGAAATGATCCGTAGAGAAAAGAATAAAGAAAAAAGAAAAGCAGGCGAAGCTGAAACTAAAGCACCAGACTACAAAGATCTTAGAGAAGACTTTAATAGCGGTGGTATGGTTAAAACTCCATCACGTAGTCATCCCCTCAACAAGTTTTACGGTAAATAATTTTTAACTAAAGGAATTAAATCATGGCAATTGCTGCATCATTAGCTAAAAAACTAGACGGTTTATTTAAAAAAACTTATCCCGAACTGCAAGAACTTAGACAAAAGCACTCCCCAGATACTATTTATGGTCAACAGGTTAGGAATGAAATGGATAGACGTGTTGACAATAAAGCAGCTAAAAAGGGAGATATAGATTATGAGTATCGTTCTTTTGAATTTGAACAACCTCGTACAGGCAAGAAAACACCAAAAGCTGAAAAGGCTGCTGATAAAGATGCTGAAGCTTTTGCTATGGGCAAAGAGCAACCTGCAAAGAAACCAACTAAGTCATTAACTGCTGCAGAAAAGAAAGCTGCTGAAGAGTCTTTGAAGTTTAAAAAAGGCGGCATGGTAACTAAGAAGAAAGCCCCAACTAAAGCTAAAGCTAAAACTAAGTCTACCTTCAGTATTAAGAATAACAACTTCGCTAAATAATTTTTAACTAAAGGAAACACAGCAATGGCACTCGCTAAATTTTTAACTAAGCAATTAGAAGCAATGGACAAGGCAGCTAAGAAATTCACAGGTAGCCCCGGCTATGATGAAGAGACAGCAATGGCTCAGAAAGAGTTTGCTAAAGAGAAAGCTGCTACTGCTTCTAAGAAGTTAACTAAGAAAGAAGAAGCTGCTGCAGATAAAGAAGCGTATGCTTCTGCTATGGGTAAAGATAAGCCAGCAGGTAAGAAGGGTCCTCTGACTGAGAAAGAAAAGAAAGATCTACAGCAATCTTTGGATTACAAGAGTGGTGGCTACGTAGCTAAAAAGAAAGTAGCTATGGCTAAGGGTGGT
>Ga0209400_1000162_pt1 | contig 57743 bp, 59 predicted proteins | sample M_130807_EF_Meta_FD_187313 | JGI IMG/M metagenome (GOLD analysis project Ga0209400, IMG submission 187313) | Freshwater microbial communities from Lake Montjoie, Canada to study carbon cycling - M_130807_EF_MetaG (SPAdes) (version 2) | ecosystem: Environmental > Aquatic > Freshwater > Lake... | reverse complement strand
GGTAAACACCAGCGCGCTCCAGGTGGGCGGGAACAAAGTAACTCGTTGTAGGCGCTTTTTCTTTCAACCACTTGATACCTTCAACGGTTTTGCGGTGTCCGAGGTCAAGCGTTGAAGCTGAGTTGGTACCCTTGATTTTGCGAGCGGTGGTGTCCAGTGCATCGGTGCTGGTGGTGCCTGCCACAGAGCAGTCCCACTGGTTTTCTGCGCCGCGGCTGGTGTCCGTATCTGAGCGGTCAAAGCAATATTCGTACTGAGCCTGAAGGTTGGCATTGCCAGACACACCAGATTGTGGCCAAGGCCGTTGGCCCTGCAGAACCACCATAGACACGTGTTCGTGACCCGGTGCGTTTTGCTCCAAGCCAATCCAGATGGGCTTTTGACGTGCACGGCTTTCGTCTTCAGTGACCTTGTACTGAAATTCTTGAATCTCTTGCCAACGCCACATAGCCTTTGGCGTAGCTGTACCGTCACCTTTGATGGCTGCACGGCCACCTGGAAGTGTTGACTCCCAAGATTGGTTAGGACCTTTAAGCGAACTGGCGGGCTGACCACCATTCACAACCGGTTCAAACGGGTCTTCACGAAGCGTACAGTTTCTGGCGCTGCTGCCACCGTGGTCTGCTTGAACAAACCAGTCCAAACCGAAGGTTTTAACTGACTTGTCAATCAACTTCTGCATTGAAATCTGGCCATCCGAACAAGTCGAGTGGTTGTGAAAGTCGCCGGTGACATAGGTGCCTGCAGGCTTGGTGTTGGCTTTTTCAGCCGCTGTTGCGATTTGCACTGTAGCAACAGACATCAAACCTAACAAAGAAGCTACAGCAACTGTTGTGCGGCGAAGGGCAAATTTTTTGCTCATGAGGTAAACCTTTTAAGTGCGCTAATTGATAATTAAATCGAGGAGGTCGATGACTGGTCACCGTAGAGATAGACAACGCCAGAGAGGACGATGACTTTGGTGCTGAAGTCAATAGAGGTGGTGTCTGCGTCGGAATTTGTAAGGGTACCGGTCAGGGTGCAAATGTCGTTGCTGTCGCAGCCTGTCAATTTGGTGTTGCTGATGGCTGCCAATGGAAACAAAGACAATTCTGGCGTGGTCCCTAAAGCTGTGGCGTTGTCAGCAAGCGAAGTCACCAGGTCAGCCTTGGTAAATCCACCGTCCAAATACTTTGTATTGAAGAGGTCGGTCAATGACTTGGAGTTGAGGCCAGCGGTGGTGGTCAGAGCTGAAATTAAGCTGCTCATGTTAGTGGAAAAATTGGTGGCAGCTGTTTCAAGATAAGCTGCGCCAGAAACGCCAGTTCCTCCGCAAGCGCTCAGTGCTAACACGGCGCTCAAAATTAGAGAATATGGGAAAACTTTTTTACTGATCATTCTGATGATGCTCCGGTCAGGTTTGTAGGAAGTGATTCGGCAGGTTTGATTAAAAGAATCATGTTTACTTTAATATTTCAAAGTGACACTTTTAAGTCATTTTTTATTTGGAAAAAATTACACCTTTTTGGTGCCAGCCTCGATGGTGCTGAACGGTATCCGAGTTTTGAAAAAAGTCTTGGAGCTGGTTTCGATTTTTGCTGGAAGGCTTTTTAATTGCCCGCCATTTTCAGCCCCGAATACACCACGCTCACTTCATTTTTCAGAGGGGTGTTGTAATTGGCAATGGTCTTTAAAAGACTGTAAGGCAAGGGTGTCTCTACAATTGAATGTTTAGGTTTTGTGACACGGCCTCCCTGTTTAATCCCTCCCAAAAAAACGATGCCATGTCGGACAGTCATGGGTCAGTTGGAAAGGAGAATAAACTTGGTCCAAGTTACGAGTTTCTGAAATAGACCGGCTGAATTTAGAACGTCAGTACTACCCCGAAATATTTTTAACATGTCATTGCAAAAACTATCATCTCAAGCTTGCTTTGAGCAAATTAAAACGTTTCCGTTGTGGCTTTATGATGAAGTAGCTGGAACGATGACCCGTGAATTTATTTTTAGAGATTTTGTTCAAGCATTTGATTTCATGACACAAATTGCCCGGCTGGCCGAGCATCACCATCACCATCCGAATTGGCTCAATGTTTATCACAAGGTCACCGTCACTTGGACCACCCATGATGTCTTGGGATTGAGTGACAACGACTTCTTGATGGCTAAAATTTGTGACGATACTTTCAACCAATTCAAAGTATCAAAGTAATGCCTGAATTAAATATAGTTTTGATCTTTGGAAGCGCCCCCGATGTCACAGAAATTAGGCAGTGGGACCTGTCTGTCTTTGCGAATTGCATTGCGATCAACAACGCTTGGAAAGCCACACCTCATTGGGACTACCTCATTTTTCCGGAAGATTTTCCAATTGAAAAGCACCCGCAACTCATAGCTGGCACGCATCAAAAGTTAATCACTGCCGCTGAATTTGTGCCTGTTCAGAACAACTATGGTGGGTTTATTTACGCAGGCGGCACCATGAGCTTCACAGCTGGCTATTGGGCACTTGGCGCGCTCAAGCCCGACATCATTGCTTATTTGGGATGCGACATGGTTTATTCAACTGACCTTGGCAAATCGAGTCATTTTTATGGCGAAGGAAGTGCAGACCCACTGAGAGATGACATGACACTGCAGTCCCTAGAGGCCAAATCAAATCGGTTCATGGCCCTGGCAAACAAGCAGCAATGTGCTGTCTACAACATGTCCACCCTGCCAGACTCTAGGCTGACATTTCCTCGACAAACTCTAGCAGGCCTTCAACAGCTTGAGAGCCACGACCACATTCTTTTGGCGCAACAACAGTTGTTTGATCTTCACAAAGTTAACTTGGCTTTGGCCGCAGAAGAAGAATTAGGCTATTGGGTTCCGTCTGGACGTTACTGGGAAAGTGATCAACAATTTGATCCAAAACAGCTTCGAAAAATTGATGACATCTGGATTCATGCTGCAGTGAAATCAACCAAGGTTTTAAAGTAAATGGCAGTGGTTGGCACCCATTGAAATTCCACATCATCACGACATCAGCGTGTCCGTTGGCGAATTGATAAATTGCTTAAGATCGTTACAAAAAATTTCTGGCATTTCGAAATAAGGCAAGGCACCAGATTCATAGACACGAAACTGCCACTGCTGACAACTGGAAAATCTCTCCTTTCCACGGTAGTCAACAAAATCACCTCTCACGCCATGGCTCATCCAAATGGGCAAGGTGAGCTGATCGTAGACGCGAGTGATGTCCGAACTGAACATTTGAGCCGACAGAAAACACAGCGGTGCATGCTCTGCGCCAATTTGACGAGTGCTCAAAACCGCGTGTTGAAACATCTCCTCGTCAATTTGTTGCGATCCCCAAGTTTTTCTTAAAAAATAACGAATCACTTTGGGTCGGGTTAGCGCTTGAAATATGTATTTCCCCCAGCCCGGGCCCTTGAGCATGGCCCACAACCAATCTTGACCGTATGTTTGACCCTCAGGCGATAGTCTGGTTTTGAATCCGGACATGCCTGTAGGACTGACCAAACTAAGGCTTTTAAAACAGTCAGGTTTTTCAACCGCAGCGCGCGCTAAAAATTCGCATGAAAGCGAAACGGCCAAGGCATCGACGCCCACATTGCCGTGAAGTGACTGAACATGCGATGCCAAATCCAAAATGGCATCGGTCATCAGCCTTGGGGTGTACTTGCAGTCAGATTTTTCTGAAACGCCGTAGCCTGGCAGGTCGATGGCGTAAACCGTGTGGTGTAAGCACATCAACTCAAACACAGGTCGTACCTCAGCAGCGCTGGCTGCTGCATTGATGCTGTGCACCAATATCAGAGGGCTACCTTGCCCTTTCACGTAGGCCCTCAGCAAACCCGTGTTGCTGGGGATATCGTGACACCTTGCATTTAAAGAATTCATCAATTGATTCTTTTGAATTAATTATTTTTTCAAGTCAAAAATCAAACACGTCGAGGTGGCGTGTGCATAGAGCGTGCCGTCCGGCCCCACCAGTTTGGCTTCTGAAGTGGCCAGTTGCCGGCCGCAATGAAGCACCTGGCCAATGGCCCTCACGCGGCCTACCTGCGGCGTGATGGCCTTGACCAGTTTGACGCTCATTTCGGTGGTGGTGTAAGCCCTGCCCAATGGCATTTTGGTATGTGTGGCGCAGCCCATGGCAGTGTCTAGCAGGGTGGCAAACCAGCCACCATGCACCGTTCCCATAGGGTTCAGGTGTGATTGATCAGGGGCACCCTGAACCACTGCATGGCCATCGCTCACTTGAACCATGAAGAAACCGACCGTGGACCCCATGCTGGCATGGGGAATTTCACCGCTCAGCATGCACTGCATTTGTTCAAGCCCTGTGAGGCTGGCTAATTTGTCCAATGTGGCCACGCCTGGCCCCTTGCCCTCACTCAGCTTTTGCAATGCAAATTTTTCTTCCTCTAGCCACTGTTCTAGTACAGAATTTGTTGTCATAAGGTGCATGAAATTGAGACAAGAAAACAACCAACAGAGCGTAGCCCTTGGTTTACAAGGCTACAGTCTAAACTCTCTGGGAAATTTATCTCGATAAGGGCTATATTTGGGACTTTGCTGATTGACCAAACCAAGCACATGCCAAATTATTTCAAATTCGTCACACCCATTTACTTCCTTTTCCTTGCGGGCTTCATGGGTGTGTCAGCACAAGCTCAGACCACGTCCCCAGACCCTTTGCAGGTTCGCAGCTGGGCCGCGTCCTGCGCCAACTGCCACGGCACCAATGGTCAAGCTCAAGCCGGTATGGTCACCTTGGCTGGCCAGTCCAAAGACGACATCATTGGCAAAATGCATGAATTTAAATCTGGCCAAAGACCCGCCACTGTGATGCACCAATTGGCCAAGGGCTACAGCGAAAGTCAAATCGAAGCCATCGCGGCTTACTTTTCAGCTCAAAAGAAATAAGGGCTCACCATGCACCGTCGTCAATTGATTCAAAGTATTTCTGCGGGCTCTGCACTCGGCGCACTGGGCCTTGTATCTGCTTGCAGCACAGTTAGCAAAAGCAGTGGCCCCAAAGTGGTGGTCGTGGGGGGTGGGTATGGCGGCGCCACTGCTGCCAAATACATTCGCATGTGGTCCGATCAAAGCATTCAAGTGAGCTTGGTCGAACCCAGCCCCAGTTTTGTGTCATGTCCCATTTCGAATTTGGTCATTGGCGGCAGCAAAACCATGGCCGACATCACAACGCCCTACGACAATTTGGTCAAACGCCATGGTGTCAATTGGGTCCAAGACAGCGCCATACAAATTGACCCAGTAAAACGACTGGTCAAGTTGGCCGGAGGCACAGAGTTGGCCTATGACCGACTCATCTTGTCACCCGGTGTTGACTTCATGTACGACACCCTGCCCGGCCTGAACAATGCGGAGGCTCAATCCAAAGTACTGCATGCTTGGAAAGCTGGCCCTCAAACATTGGCTTTGAGAAAGCAATTGGAAGCCATGCCAGACGGCGGGGTGTTTGCCATGAGCATTCCCATGGCACCTTACCGCTGCCCACCCGGCCCCTACGAACGTGCTTGCCAAGTAGCCGCCTATTTCAGCCAAGCCAAACCCAAAAGCAAAGTGCTTATTTTGGACGCCAACGACGATGTCACTTCAAAGGGCCCTTTGTTCAAGAAGGCTTGGGCTGAACGCTACAAAGGCATGGTGGAATACCGGCCCAAGCACAATGTGATTGACATCGATGTCGCCACCAACACCCTTCAATTTGAATTCAACGACGATTTAAAGGCCGATGTTCTCAATGTCATTCCTGCCATGCGCGCTGGCAACATTGCCGTCAACACGGGTTTGGCCACGGCCAACAAGCGTTGGTGTGAAGTAGACTTTTTGACTTTTGAATCCAAAGCAATTCCCCATATTCACGTCTTGGGAGATGCCACACAGAGTGCACCGGCCATGCCCAAATCGGGTCACATGGCCAACCAACATGGCAAAACTTGTGCGGCTGCGGTGGTGGCACTTTTGAGCGGCAAAACACCCAATAACATGCCCATTTACAACAACACCTGCTACAGCTTTGTGAGTGCGAACGAAGTAGTCCATGTGGCCAGCGTACATGCCTACGATGCGGAAAAGAAAACGATGCTGACGGTACCGGGTTCGGGCGGATTGTCTGGTACTGCCAACGAGCTAGAAGGACTTTATGCCATGGCATGGGCTCGCAACATATGGGCTGACACTTTGGCCTAAGGCGCTAGTCTGAGTTCTTGGAAATCATGAGTTTGCATCCAATCAATCGCAGAGAATTGACCCAACGCATGGCTGTGTTGGTGAGTATGTTGTCCGCCCTGGGCTTGCCAGAGAAAGCCTTTGCGGCTTACAACAAATTGGCCTTTGAGGCCAAAACAGTGGTGGATGCTGCCAAGGCACTCAATTCTGGGCCCTTGGTAGAAAGCAAAGACATTGTCTTGACTGCCCCCGACTATGCCGAAAATGGTGCGGCAGTTTCGCTCACGGTGGTCACTTCAATGCCCGGTGTCCGAAAAATATTGATCCTGGTTGAAAAAAATCCTGCCGCCTTGGTGGCCATGTTCAACGTGTCTGATTTGATCGAAGCCAATTTCAGTTTCCGGACCAAAATGAGCCAAACATCAGACGTTTATGCGGTGGCATTGATGGCCGACGGTAAAGCCCTTTTCGCTAAGAAAGAAGTGAAAGTCACCATCGGTGGTTGCGGCGCCTGATCATGTCTGAACTCACTCGAATTCGCGCGCAAACTCAGGCAGAAAAAACCACCGTTCGTGTTCTCATGAGCCACGAAATGGAAACAGGTCTTAGAAAAGACCCCAACAACAAACTCATTCCTGCTTGGTTCATCCAAGAGATAACCGCCACATTGAATGGGAAAGTCGTTTTAGTGGCCGAGTTCGGACCTGCCGTTTCAAAAAACCCTTACCTCATGTTTGTGATCAAAGGCGGTAAAGTGGGCGATAAAGTGGCCATCATGTGGAAAGACAACAAGGGTGACACTCGGACGGACGAGGCGACAGTGACCTGAATTGCCTGCAACAAAAAAGTCATAAATTTGCAACAAATAGCATTGATGATGGCCAAAAAGGAATTCACCGATGAACGAATCTCAACAGCTAGAAGCCGAACAACTTCGTAAAATTCGCGAAGACATTTTGGACTCTATCGACGAAGAGCTAGAAATGTCGCTCGAAGATGGCGTGGATGAAAACGATCCATTGGCCTCTGCTGAAGACAAAGCGGCCCGTGCTAACTATTTCCGAGAGTTGCTTCGTCTCCAAGGCGAGTTGGTCAAGTTGCAAGATTGGGTGGTGGCCCACAAGCAAAAGGTGGTAATTCTGTTTGAAGGCCGCGATGCCGCTGGCAAAGGCGGCGTGATCAAGCGCATCACCCAACGTCTCAACCCACGTGTATGCAGAGTTGCAGCACTTCCCGCTCCAAACGATCGCGAACGCACGCAGTGGTACTTTCAACGCTACGTATCTCACCTCCCTGCTGCAGGCGAAATTGTTTTGTTTGACCGCAGTTGGTACAACCGTGCCGGTGTAGAAAAAGTAATGGGTTTTTGTTCTGAAGACGAATACGAAGAGTTCTTCAGATCAGTTCCCGAGTTCGAAAAAATGCTGGGCAGAAGCGGCATCAAACTCATGAAATATTGGTTCTCCATCACCGATGACGAGCAACACGCGCGCTTCATGGGCCGCATTCACGATCCCTTAAAGCAATGGAAACTCAGCCCCATGGACTTAGAGAGCCGTCGTCGTTGGGAAGACTACACGCGCGCCAAAGAAACCATGATTGAGCGCACACACATTGCAGAAGCGCCATGGTGGGTCGTACAAGCGGTTGATAAAAAGCGAGCTCGCTTGAACTGCATTGACCACCTCTTGAACCAGTTCCCCTACCATGAAGTCGAACATGCGGGTATCGAGTTGCCCGCACGAGTTCGCAATCCCGACTACATTCGGCATCCTGTGCCGGCTGACATGATGGTGCCTGAGAAGTATTGAGTTTTACCTTATGGCTGAGACTTATGGCTGAGACTTATGACTGAGTCTCAAGGTCAAGGTCGCCGTGTCGATCTTGACGGCTTCGATAAGTTGGTCCAAGACTGTGTTCGCCACTCGATGGCAATTTAAATTCAGCCAAACATTTGGGGCGGCCTCTTGCACCGCTTGCAAGGTAGTCTTTTAAAAGAAAAGACTTCACTTCTTCAGGTTGGCAAAAGTTGTTCAGTGTGAGGTGTTCAAAGACTGCGTCCACCAATTCTTCAGGCGTAATGCCAAATGTTTTGCCAAACATGTCCCAAAGCACATTGGAGAAGGCCATGAACGACCCAAAGGCTGACAGCGGATTGTTTGACGACTTGAGTAACAAAGGAAGCGTGTGCGTGAAGCGCCCTGAATTGGCCACCAAATCCCAGTATTTGGCCATTCTTGCAAATGCCATGACGCTCTGAGCGTCGATGGTTTTGGTTTGCAACACCGCATAAGGTGGGTTGCTGTCGTAAGTCATTTCATGCTCAAGCGTGTGCCTTGCAATCGGGGTACCGCGCAATCGTTTTAAGATGCCTAGCTGAATTTCTTGCGGCCCAATGGCCCACAATCGATCAAAGCCTTGTGCAAAGCTTTCCATGGTTTCACCCGGCAAACCAAAAATAAGATCCGTATGCAGATGGGCATTGGATGCACTCAACAACCAACGCAAATTGGCCTCAGTCAATGCATTGTCTTGACGCCTAGAAATTCGTTCCTGCACATCCACATTGAAGCTTTGAATACCTACTTCAAACTGCAACACGCCAGGTGGAAATTGTTGAATCAAGGCCTTGAGTTTGTCGGGTAAATGGTCGGGGATCAGCTCAAAGTGAACCAACAAGGCTTGGGCATCATTGTCTTTCAGTCGCTCTAAAAAGAATTGCAATATCTGGATCGATGCATCAATTTTCAAATTAAAGGTTCGGTCGACAAATTTGAAATTGCGAGCACCTTTTGAGTACAAGATTTGCATTTCTTCTAAAAACCGATTGAGCTCAAAAGCCCATGCTGTTTTGTCGAGTGAGCTCAGGCAAAACTCACACTTAAACGGACATCCGCGCGAGGCCTCTACATAAAGCACTCGATGCGCTAGGTCTTCATCACTGAACTGTTGATACGGTAGCTCAATCTCCGACAAGTTGGGCTGCTCACCCTGAATGATCTTCATTAAGGGTCGAGGCCCCTCCACAAGGGCTTTGCAAAGCTTGGGAAAACTCACATCGCCCCAGCCCGTGATCACATGGTCTGCCCATTGAAAGATCGTCTGAGATTCAGTTTCATGGCTCACTTCCGGTCCGCCCAAAATAATTTGAAGCTGGGGCCGAAGGGTCTTAAGCTGACGAACGAGCTCTGTCGTTTGAATCACATTCCAAATGTAAACACCAAAGCCCAGCACTTGAGTTTGATCTTTGTTGTCGGGGCCGATGAATTGAAGAAGATCATTCACCATGTCCGAAACAGGTCGAGAAATGGTGAACTCAAGCATGCGAGTTGCATGGGCGATGTCATCACCCGCATAGCGACGCATGTTGGCCATTAAATATCGCAAACCCAAAGATGCATGGATGTACTTTGCATTCAGGGTGCAAAGCACAATGACAGGGCGTTGGCCGTTGATGTTTGACATGTGCCTATTATCAAGGAGTAGGTGATGCGCAAGCATCCGCACGCCAGCGGACCCATTTTCAAATTGAATTTCACCCAGAGATGCTCACTTGACCTAAATCAATGTTGCTTGGCAGGCCTTCATTAGGATCAAGCTTGCTATCAGGTCTAGGTTAATCAACTGGGTAAATTCTATGAACACAAACCACCAACTCGGTTTAATCGCCTTGATTAAACGTTCACGGCCCATCAACCTGATCACTGGACCCATTATTTACAGCATGATTTTCCCCATCATGATGCTAGATTTGTGCGTGAGCTTTTACCAATGGACGTGTTTTCCAGTTTATGGCATATCCAAGTTTGCACGCAAAGATTTCATTATTTTTGACCGGCAAGAGCTTCAGTATTTAGATTGGGTGTCCAAATCCCACTGCACCTATTGCGCTTATGGTGTTGGTGTTTTGGGCTTTGTCAGTGCCGTGATCGACGCAACAGAAGCCTACTTTTGTCCGATCAAGCACGCTGCTAAAAAAGTGCTCCCACCGCTCATCATTTGGCCGAGAATTCCTTACAAGCAAGCAGCTCATTTTGATTTCAGCGCACACCTAGAAAAGCTCAGAACTGACATGGAAAAATCACAGAACAAGTAGGCTTCAAACCAGGGTTCTGCCCAGAATGCTTCCATTGATATGATCTTCAAAATACCCTATCAACCCAAAAAAGGAGCTTTCATGCGAGTCTTGATAACCGGTGCCAGCCGAGGCATTGGCCGTGCCGTTGCGCTCAAGCTGGCTGCAGCTGGCGCCAAGCTAGCTGTTTGTGGTTCCGCCCATGCCCATGAGCTGGAAAGCTTGGTTGAAGAGGTCAGCCAGTTGGGCGGTCAAGCCCTCCCTCTTGTCGGCAATCTTGAATTGGAAAACACACCCGCAGATTTAGTGACACACGCTGCCGCGCACTGGGGTGGCTTGGATGCCGTGGTCGGCAATGCCGGCATCACAGCGCCGGGACCGTTGGCCACACTCGACCCCATGCAGTGGGATCAAATTTTCACAGTCAATGTTCGCGCTCAGTGGCTGCTGGCACGCGCCGCCTATCCTCACCTGCAACAGAGCCAGGGCAGCGTGGCGTATGTGGCTTCCATGTGCGGCGTACAACCCTATCCCGGTGGCGGCGCCTACAGCCCAGGCAAAGCAGCCTTGATCATGCTAGCTCGGCAACTGGCTCAGGAATGGGCCTCAGACAGAATTCGCGTTAACTGCGTTTCGCCAGGATTTGTTCGCACGCCCCTGACCCAAACCATGTTCAACCAACCCGAAGTGAGAGCGGCACGCGAGGCTTTGGTGCCGCTGGGAAGAATTGCCGAATCAGATTCAGACATTGCCGGCATTGTTGCGTTCTTGATCAGCCCTGAAGCAGCCTACATGACTGGCCAAAATATTGTGGCCGATGGCGGCCTGCTTGACTCTGTTCAGGCGCACATCAAGGGCAGGCCCGTCTCTCAAAAATGATCCGACGCCACTTTCAGGCTGAAAGTGGCTGTTTCAAAGCTGGTATTTGCTTAGCCAATTGGACATGGCGACTGCCACAGCCTCAGGCTTTTCCATGGTGGCCATGTGGCCTGCGTTTTCAATCACAGCCAATTGGGCATGGGGTACAAATTGATGCATTTCAATGTGCTGAGAAGGTGGCGACCAGGCATCCTGAGCACCACACAAAATCAAAGTTGGCATGGTGAGCGCTTGTAAAACTGGCGTCGCATCAGGGCGATGAATGAGCGCCAAAAGTTGTCGGGCAAAAATATCCGAGTTCTTCCGATCAAACATGTCCAAGATGTCACCGATCAAGGATTGATCCGTTAACCGAGCCGGATGCACCATGCCCTTGACCCATTCTTGGGCCATGGCACGCACGCCCTGCTCTTGGGCGATTTGAAGGAGTGCCAGGCGCTTGCGAACTTCTTCCTCGCCCACAGCACCAGCCACTTTGGGCAAGTAGCCTGTGTCCATCAAGATGACGCCAGACACTCGCTGCGGCGCCATGCGCAATACCTCAAGCGCCACTCTGCCGCCCATAGAATGCCCCGCCAACAAAAATTGATCAGGGGCTTGGCTAAGCAAAAGCTCGGCCATGTGCACAAGGGTATTGGCCCCTTGATAGTCAATCACAATGCGGGATTGAAAGCTTGGCAAATGATCGGCCAATGGCTCCCAGACAGTGTGGTCACACATCAATCCAGGCGCTAATACAAAGGTCGTTTGGTTCATCATTCAATCTGCAAAATGAGAGTTAATTAGCGCGTTTTCCCAATGTCTTTCACATCGGTCACGGTTTCAAATTCTTGATTCCACAACTGGCCGTCTACTTTTTCAACACGGCGAATGTAAATGTTCTGAACCACATCGCGTGTTTGTGCATCGATGTAGATGGGGCCACGTGGGCTCTCAAAGATTTGGCCTTTCATGGCATTGAGCAAGGGCTCGCCGCCCTGCCCCTTCGTGGCCTTGGCCGCTTCATAAATGACGCGCATGCCGTCGTAAGCACCGACCGCCATGAAGTTGGGCCTAGCGCCATTGTTGGCTTTGCCAAATGCCTCCACAAACTTTTTGTTGGCTGCAGACTTGTGCGAAGCTGAGTAATGGTGCGTGCTCACCACGCCCAAGGCCACATCGCCCATGCCATTGATGATGTCGTCGTCCGTCACACTGCCTTCCGCAATCAAACGGATGCCCGCCTTGTCAAGGCCACGATCGGCAAATTGCTTCATCAAAGCCACGCCCACACCCGCGGGTACAAAAGTAAACAGCGCATCGGGTTTGGCATCTTTCACACGTTGTAAAAAAGGTGCGAAATCGGGGTTTCGCAATGGCACACGAATGGCTTCAACCACTTGGCCACCATTGGCAATCAGGCGTTGGTTAAAGTACTTTTCAGAATCGATGCCGGGTGCGTAATCGGTCACCAAACTCACCACGCGTTTGATGTTATTTTTGGAAGCCCAATCGGCCAAGGTGACCACCACTTGAGGCACAGTAAAACTGGTGCGAACAATGAAGGGAGAAGCTTCCGTCACAATGGAAGTTGCTGCCGCCATGACCACCATGGGTGTTTTAGATTGCGTGGCCACAGGCGCAGTGGCCATGGCCAACGGTGTCAAGCCAAAACCGGCCAGGACCTGAACCTTGTCGTTGACCACCAATTCTTGGGCAATCCGTTTGGTGACTTCTGGCGCACCGCCGTCATCTTTCACAATCAGAACCACCTTGCGACCTGCCACCGTGTCGCCATGTTGAGCCACGTACAAACGGGCTGCAGATTCGAGTTGCTTGCCCGTAGAGGCAAATGGACCCGACATGGGCAAAATGAGGCCCACCTTGAAGGCATTGTCTTGGGCATGAGCCAGTAGAGACAGGCAGACAAGCCCACCCAACAGCGTTGCTTTGATGAAATGACGTTTAGACATGAATTGCGTCTCCTATTGATTCGAACTATTATTGCAAACACCCTCCATGCTAAAGCAGTTTTTGCAAGCATTGCGGATGGGGGTATGACAATTTGTAAATCCAACCGATGAGCTGACCCATGCCACAAGAAACATTTGAATCCTTCCAAGCCCAAATGCTCAGCCAAGGCTTTGATCTAGTTTCAATCAAAGAATGGGCTCCCCATTTTTCAAATGAACTGCACGAACATGATTGGCACACCACTGCTTTGGTCGCAAAGGGTGATTTTTGGCTCACGCGCCATGGCGAAACCATTCACCTTAAGAAGGGAGACCTGTTTACAGTTTCCAGAGGTGAGGTTCACTCAGAAAAATACGGCTCCGAAGGCGCCACTTTTTGGGCTGCTAGAAAAAACGACAGCGTGACTGTTTAAATCGTCAAATCTAAAAAGACTCGGCCGTTCTCTATCTTGACCGGCCATGATTTGGCAGGCTGGGTGGCAGGGCCGCAGGCCACTGAACCATCACGTACATCAAAAAGCGCTTGGTGAAACGGGCACTCCACATGGTTTCCCTCGACAAATCCTTCGCACAATTTGGCATTGCCATGGCTGCACACGTTGTCAATGGCAAATACACCTTCGTCAATTTTGAAGATGGCGATGTCCAAGTTTTGAGGTGCCACAGCAATGCCAGCACCCTCAAACAAATCGGCCTCGGCGGCCACGTCAATCCAGTTGCTCATGATTAGATGGGGTAAATAATGGAGTTGGGAATCATCTCACTGTCGAATATACAAAGTCGCTCGGCAAATTTGAAGCCCTCTGGCGTTTGGACAATGGTGTCCAAGTATCGACCCACATTGAACACTGTACTTTCCTTGTCAAATTTGGTTCTGAACACGGCGTAATTGGCCTCGCTGTAGATTTTGCCTTCATCCAGCTTTTTCACAACGGCCGCTCCCAACACATGTCGCTGGTAATAGGGGTCGTGATAGAGCGTTTCGGTAATGCCGTACACGCGGTCTTTGAGCATGCCCTTGCTGGTAAAAAACAAGGTGGCCAAGGGAAAGCCTCTTTCATGATTTTCACGGGATTGCAATTTGTAAACACATTCTTCAGTGAAAAATTCAGGCCACAAATTCCATTGACCACTGTCCACGGCACTGGCGTAATCGGCATGAAGTTGTTGCACTGACAACCAAGTTTGAATGTCCACCATGATCAAGCCTCCATCACTTTGCGCCAATAAGCATACATGCCCCGAATGAGCGTTTCGGTCACCATGTGATCGGCGTCACCCACATCACGCCCGCCCAATTCGGCCAAAGTGCGATGCTGCTTTTTGGACTCAAAGGCCCGTTGGGAAAATTCAATCACCTCACCATCGTCTGCAGAAACAAACCCAGCAGGACCAAACAAATTGGCTTGCCGAAGTCTGCGCTCTGTCATTTCTTGAGCGTCATCTTCAAAACCAAAATGCGTCCAAACAAAGTCGAATGCACCGTGACCATCAGGTTGAATGTGTCGGGTTGAAACACTGTTCACTTGCTGCTGAAAAATGACACTGGGAAATAAAGTCATCATGACGGCGGTCGGTCCACCCCACCAAGCCTCGGGCACGATGTCCAGGAAGCTGGGATCGTTCAGTTGCATGCTGGCTTTGAAGCTATTTACTTGAGTCACATCGGAAGCTTGTCCTGTGGCTTGACCCGAAGTGCCGCGGGTAGAGATCATGGCTGCATGTCGGTGGTGATCGTCCATGCGCAGTTCGCTCTTGTTATCGGCTCGCCACAAGCCAAAGGTCACAAACCATGAATGCAGCAAGCCTGGATGGTAGGGGTCTTTGATGTTTTCCTGCATGAGCTTCCAGTTGCCAGGAATCCGCTGACGGTTATAGCCCAAAATTTGAAGTTTTCGGCCATTGAATAGCCTGTCAAAGTAATTCAAAATGACCGGCCCCATGAACGACTCCAGGGATTCAACTTCGTGGTCAAAGGATGCAAATACCACTCCGCCCCTCACAGCGACTTTCAACGATGTCAACCCGTGGTCTTTGGGATCAAAATCTGCGGGCATTCCGCCATTGACCTTGCCGTCTTGCCTCACGCCTCTCCTAAAAGGCACACCCTGCAACTTGCCGTCAAGTGCATAGCTCCATTGGTGATAAGGGCAAACAAGTTCTTTTTTATTGCCATGGCGCTCCCGACAAAATGCCATGCCGCGGTGCGCACATACATTTTCTACAACATGAATTTGGCCTTCAAGGGTGCGCGTCATGATCACTGATCTTTCGCCCACAACGGTTCTCTTGAAATCTCCCGCCTTGGGAATTTCTGCCTCTAGGCCGACATAACTCCAATGAGATTTGTAAAAAAACCGCTCTAGTTCTTTTCGATGGGTGCCTGCTTGGGTGTACAAAGCAAATGGGATACGGCTGGTTCCATTTGTTTCCCAGTGAATGGGTTGATCGTTCATATTGGTCTCCTCTGCAAGCTCAAAAGCCTACACATCCCAAGATCGTCTCATGGAATTGATCACAACATTCATATGAATCAGATTTGCAATTAAAACCTGAGGTATTTTTCATATCGCGCAATCTAATCTCATTTTTTTTCAAAACAGCCGTTCTGACCGGCTTTCAGTCGGCACTTTTAAGATCTAATACAGGCCTGCATTGACATCACATGCATCACAAAATTGAGGACGCAAATGACCAAAAACAATTCCACCATCATTTACACATTGACCGACGAAGCCCCATTTTTGGCTACGGCGGCCTTCCTGCCTGTCATTCGCACATTCGCCGAGCCTGCAGGCATTGAAATTGAAACCAGCGATATTTCCGTAGCTGGGCGAATTTTGGGTGAGTTCCCTGAGTACCTCACGCCAGAGCAGCAAATTCCAGACAACTTGGCCGACCTGGGAAGGCGCACGCTTTTGCCAGAAACCAACATCATCAAACTGCCTAACATCAGCGCCTCTGTTCACCAATTGGGCGGTGTGATCAAAGAATTGCAAGCCAAGGGTTACAAGGTTCCAGACTATCCAGAAGACCCCAAATCGGATGAAGACAAAGCCATCCGCGCACGTTATTCAAAGTGCTTGGGCAGCGCGGTCAACCCTGTTTTGCGTGAAGGCAACTCCGATCGCCGCGCACCTGCAGCGGTCAAAAACTTTGCCAAAAAGAACCCCCACAGCATGGGCGAATGGAGCATGGCTTCGCGCTCGCACGTGGCTCACATGAAGCACGGCGACTTCTACCATGGCGAAAAATCCATGACGCTAGACAAAGCCCGCGAGGTCCGCATGGAACTCATCACCAAGTCAGGCCAGGCCACGGTCTTGAAATCCAAGGTCTCCTTGCTCGCTGGCGAAATCATCGACAGCATGTACATGAGCAAAAAAGCCCTCTGCGAGTTTTACGAAGAGCAAATGGAAGACGCACGCAAAACGGGTGTCATGTTCTCATTGCACGTGAAAGCTACCATGATGAAGGTGTCGCACCCCATCGTGTTTGGGCACGCTGTGAAGATTTTTTACAAAGAAGCCTTCGAAAAGCACGGTAAGTTGTTTGATGAATTGGGTATCAATGTCAACAATGGCATGGTCGATCTTTATGCAAAGATTGAAACCTTGCCTCATTCTTTGCATGACGAAATCATTCGCGATCTGCATGCATGCCACGAGCATCGCCCCGATTTGGCCATGGTGGACTCTGCCAAAGGCATTACCAATTTGCATGCGCCCAATGATGTGATTGTGGACGCTTCCATGCCCGCAATGATTCGCATTGGCGGCAAAATGTGGGGTGCTGACGGCAAGCCCAAAGATACCAAAGCAGTGATTCCTGAGTCCACATTTGCCCGCATTTATCAAGAAGTCATCAACTTTTGTAAAACCAACGGCAACTTTGACCCACGCACCATGGGCACCGTGCCCAACGTCGGTTTAATGGCGCAGCAAGCCGAGGAATACGGTTCACACGACAAAACCTTCGAAATCACTGAAGACGGCATTGCCAACATTGTTGACAACGCAACGGGTGAAGTATTGCTCACTCAAAATGTGGAACAGGGCGATATCTGGCGCATGTGCCAAGTGAAAGATGCGCCCATCCGCGACTGGGTTAAATTGGCTGTCACTCGCGCACGCAACTCCGGAACGCCAGCTATTTTCTGGCTTGACCCGTATCGCCCTCACGAGGCTGAGTTAATCAAGAAGGTGGAAACCTATCTGAAGGACCACGACACCGCAGGGCTTGACATTCAAATCATGTCGCAAGTTCGCGCCATGCGTTACACCTTGGAGCGCGTCATCCGCGGCTTGGACACCATCTCCGTCACGGGCAACATTCTGCGTGACTACCTGACAGACTTGTTCCCCATCATGGAACTGGGCACCAGCGCCAAAATGCTTTCTGTCGTGCCCTTGATGGCGGGTGGTGGCATGTACGAAACAGGCGCCGGTGGTTCAGCACCTAAGCATGTCAAGCAGTTGGTTGAAGAAAACCATTTGCGTTGGGACTCCCTGGGTGAGTTCTTAGCCTTGGCCGCGTCCTTGGAAGACTTGGGCATTAAAACGGGCAATGAAAAAGCCAAAATTTTGGCAGCCACATTAGATGCCGCCACAGGCTCATTGCTTGAGAACAACAAGAATCCCTCACCCAAAACAGGTGAGCTTGACAACCGCGGTAGTCAGTTCTACCTTGCGATGTATTGGGCTCAAGAATTGGCAGCGCAAACCGCAGACAAAGAATTGCAAGCCAAGTTCGCGCCTTTGGCCAAAGCCCTAACTGACAACGAGGAAAAAATCGTGAATGAATTAAAGTCAGTACAAGGCCAAGCTGTTGATATTGGCGGCTATTACTTACCCTCTCAAGACCTGCTGCAAACAGCGATGCGTCCTAGTGCTACTTTCAATGCTTTGATTGAAGCAGCCAAGTCCTGAGTCAACGCGACCCGCGGCAGACTTTTCGGAAATTGTTAAACAAATAAGCCGCAGCCATGCGGCTTATTTTTACTGGGTGCTAGGGTGCAAAGAAGAAACTTCGGCCTGTTCAAACAAATCTGTTTGATCCCTGTTTTTTGAGTTTGCCTTCTTTTCCTTGTTTTTCGTTTTTGCTGCAGGTGATGGTTTTTTCACAGTCGATATTTCTAAAATGGCCGGCACAGTGGACTCTCTTTTCTTGACCGCAGCGGGTGCCACTTGTTTGTCGGTGATGACTGAGGGCCAACGCTTCAAACGCTTCAATTCCCCACGATTCATACATCGATACAGCGCCACGAGTTCATGCGTGGACTCATTTTCTAGGGCAATGTAGCCTTTTCCCAAGTAATTAATTTCTCGCCCTTTGACTGCCAACGTACCCTCAGCACCCTTTAAATCGGTTCTAACGTAAGCCGTCACGGCCCTCAAGATGATCTTATTCACAACACAATCTCTAGTCGAATAACTATAAGTTAAATAACCATTAGTTTACCAACAAAATGTTAGGCAACGACTGGTAGTGGATCTATATATTTGGCTACCAGTACCCATTCAAAGCATCGGCAATCAATTTAAGCGAGACTAAAAACAGGCCACTTTGCACCAGTTTATGAAACCACACTTCATTCAATCGTCGGGTGAAGTAAGCACCCAAAAAAGTTCCCAAAAGTGCGAGGGGAATCAAGCCCACAAGCTGCATCAAATCGTTCAAGTGATAAGGCCTGAGCTGATGATAGGGTGCAATTTTGGCTAGATTGACAGTGGCAAAAAACAAGGTGGCCGTACCTGCAAACTCAAGCTTTGAAAGCTTTTGAGGCAGCATAAATATTTGAAATGGCGGCCCGCCTGAATGAGAAATGAAACTCGTAAAGCCTGCCAATGATCCCCAAAACAAGCCTTTGGTGCGGGACGCCGGAGATGGTAATTCAAGGGTGGAGCGCTTAAACCAAGTCTGAACACAAAAAACCAGCCCTACCAAACCAATGATGAATTTGAGGGTCAAGTCCGAAATCAATGAAGCCGTTAACCAACCTATCAACACACCCAAAAGACCAGCCGGAACCAAAATCTTCAAGTTAACCAGGCTGTAATGTTTCCGGTAAAGGCCAACCGCAACGACGTCTGTCAAAACAAACAGGGGCAACAACAATACCGCCGCTTTCACGGGCGACATCACCATCGACAAAAGAGGTACCGACATCATTCCCACCATGGGCAAGCCACCTTTGGACATACCAATGAGCAATGCGGACAATCCGGCAAGCAAAATATAAAGATCAAATTCCATGAGCACCCTTATGACCTACCGGCAGTTTAACGAAGCAATGATCATCAGTTAAAGTAGAAGTCATGATTTCCCCAATTACACCGCGCATCCCTGGCATCCGATTTGTTCACTCTCCAGGGCCCACTCATGTGCCTGCCGAAGTCATGCATGCCATGCAAAGGCCCATGACCGACTTGGCCGACCCTCGCGTGGCGGCCCTCATTGCGGCTTGTGAATCGGGCATGAAGCAACTGCTCAAAACAACCCAATCGGAAGTCTATTTTTACGCTGGAAATGGGCACGGCGTTTGGGAAGCCACATCTGCCAATTTGGGGTCCGACCATCACACCTTGCTGATTGCGGGCTCTGGGCATTTCTCAGATCAATGGGCCATTCAAACCCAAGCCTTGGGGCTCTCAGTCTTGAGAACCCCCCATCAGCACGGTTTCCGAATTGATGTGGGCGCCATTGAAGACGCCTTAAGGTCAGACACCCAACATCGCATTGCGGCCGTGATGGTGGTTCATACCGATACAGCCAGCGGCATCAGCAGTGATTTGGCGGCCATTCGGCAAGCCATCGACCGCACTCAGCACCCAGCCCTTTATGTGGTGGATGTGGTGGCTTCCTTGGCCGCAGCACCTTTTGACATGGATGCATTGGGCGTCGATGTTTGTCTGGGCAGTTCACAGAAGGGTCTGATGATGCCCCCTGGTTTGGGATTTGTGGCGGCCAACGAGAAAGCATTTGCTTGGTCAAAAGACCATGCCAAACCCAGGTTTTATTGGAGTTGGTTAGAGCGCAAAACCACCAACCAGTCTGCCAAGTTTTGCGGCACCCCCCCCCTGGCTCATCTGGCAGGTCTGGAAGTGTCGCTGGGCCTGTTAAGAGAAGAGGGATTGGAAGCTGTTTTTGCCAGGCACGAAAGGCTGGGGGGTGCCGTTCGCGCTGCAGTCAATGCCTGGTCCAGCAAGGGCGCACTCCAACTGCATTGCCTAGATTTCGAGGGATTTTCGTCGTCGGTCACGGCCATTGAAGTGGCCAAAGGGATCGATCCAGAGGCTTTAAGAACTTTGGCAAGAGAGAAGTTTCAAGTGGCCATGGCTGGCGGCCTGGGTCCCTTGGCAGGCAAGGTCTTTAGGATTGGCCATTTGGGCGACATGAATGAGCCTATGATTTTGGGAGCGCTGGCAGGCATTGAGGCTGCCATGACGGTCCAAAAAATTCCGTTTGGCCCAAATGGGATGACCGCGGCCATCACTTATTTGGCAAACCACACGCCCTGAGCAAGCTCAGTTTGTCTGATAGGGTTTCATTTGGCCCTCGTTGGGCAAAAAGAGAACAATCAAAGCGCCCAATGCAGCCACGCCGGTCAAAGCCATCATCAATTGAGTGAAGCCTGCGACCTTGACCACTGGACCCAATGCAAAAACGGCCATCGAACTGATGCCAAATGAAATGGCAATGCGCGTTCCACTGACACGAGAACGCATGCTGTCGTCAATGTACCGAACCACCATGGTGTCGCCAAAAGGAATCGCGCCAAACACCATCACCATGTAACCAATGGCCGAGGCATACCAAAACCAACCTGACGATTGGGACGCCAAGCCAAACATCACAATTTGCATCAACAAAATCCCGAAAAACAAAGGCTTGATGGGAAGCCAATCTAACAGTCGCCCGACAACCAACTGCGCCAAGGAAGCAACGGCATAGACGGCCGACAACAGCAAGCCCAACCGGCTTGGGTCATTGACCAGGCCGTCCAATCTTTCAGCCAAAAGCTGGGCGTTGCCATTGGTGGTGATGTTGAACAAGACGCTGCTGGTGGTGGCCGTGGCCACCATCACAATGAATGTTCGCCAAGCCAGGTGTTTGGGCAGTTGAAGGGCGGAAGATCTTTTCTTGGCTGGAGATTCGGAATCATTGGGTGCAAACCATGCGAATGCAAAACCGCAGGCTAAAGCGAACAAGCCGGGAATGACAAATGCAGAGCGCCAGCCCTGCCACGACACAAAAAAGCCGGTCAAAAGCGCCGCCGCGGCAATGCCTAAATTGCCTGCCAGTCCATTGACCCCTATGGTCAAGCCAGGTCGTGAAGATTTTTGAACCAACAGGGGAATGCCAACGGGGTGATAAATGGCTGAGAAAACGCCAAGCACGGTCAAGGCTGCAGCCATTTGTATTGGGGTTTGCGTGAAGGAGACGGCCACTGATGCCAAGCCAATGCCGAAAAAGAACACCAACATCATTTGCTTGCGGCCCCACAAATCTCCAAGGCGGCCGGCAGGAATGGAGCCTAGCCCAAACATCAAAAAAGCACCCACGGTGTAGGGCATCATGTCTTCCCAACGGGTCATGCCGAAGTCGGCGGCAATGGCACTGACCGCCGTTGCAAAGATCAACAGAAACAAATGGTCTAAGGCATGACCAAAGTTCAACAACAAAGCGGGAATGAATGGCATGAGTTTGAAATCAACTTATTTGGAACTGAATTAAACCTCGAAATCCATTCGCATGCTGACGGAGCTTGTGATTCATACAAGGGAATATCCTGTACCCCAAAATAAAAAATTCTCATAGGCTGAGTGACAGTCATCGCCAAACAGGAGTTCAACTTGTCGACTTCATCTATATCCATGCCAACCATTGGGATGCCAAAGCCCCTCAAACTCTCCCAGTGGCTTTCAGTCTTTGTGTTGGCCCTGGGCGTTTGCGGCAGTTTTCTGGCCACGCCCTCCGCTTCGGCGCAAGCATTCCCCAATAAACCCATTCGCCTCGTTTGCCCCTTTCCACCAGGGGGCGCCGTCGACATTGCATCTCGCGCTCTCGCCCAAGAACTCACCAAAACATTGGGGCAAGCTGTCACGGTCGACAACAAACCAGGTGCAGGCGGCAACATAGGAAGCGCGGATGTAGCCAGGTCAGCACCAGACGGCTATACCCTTCTCATGACCACCAGCGGCATTCAAGCCATCAATCCAGCGCTCTATGCCAAGATGCCTTTTGATCCTAGCAAAGACCTGACACCTGTGGCGAATCTGGTGTCCTTGAACAACGTGTTGGTGTTGCACCCCTCGGTCAAAGCCAACAGCGTTGCCGAAGTAATTGCATTGGGCAAATCACTGCCGCCAGGTGCCATCAATTACGCCTCCAGTGGCAGCGGCACCAGCACCCACATGTCGGGTGAAATGTTCAAATCGATGACCAATGTGGCCATGACTCACATTCCCTATAAAGGAAGTTCACCCGCCATGAATGATTTGTTGGGCGGGCAAGTCATGATGATGTTTGACAACATCCCCTCTGCCCTTCCCCACATCAAAGCCGGCAAACTCAAAGCGCTTGCCACCACAGGGGCCAAACGCGACCCCTCTATGCCGGATGTACCTACCATCGCAGAGGCAGGTGTCGCAGGCTACGAGTCTGGCGTTTGGTTTGGCGTCATGGCACCGGCCAACACCCCTCGCGACATTGTGATGAAACTCAATGCCGAAATTGTCAAGGGTAGTAAATCGCCTGAATTCATCAAGCGCATGACCGATTTGGGTTACATCATTTTGGGTACCAGTCCAGAGACCATGGCCGAGATGAACAAAGCGGAAGTCATGCGCTGGGGGCCTATTGTGAAGGCCTCAGGCGCCAAAGCTGACTAGGAAGGAAATGCAACGGGCTTGGCGCCCGGGTGCCACACTTTGTATGAATGCATCACAGTGGCATAGGCGTCTGAATGCTCGTAAAGCTCAAGCCATCTTCGCAGCGCTTGCCAAGACTGCACGTCAAACCAAGCACGGTCTGTTCTGGCAAACTGACGCACAAAAGGCAGGATGGCCGCATCGACCCAAGTGAAAGTGGGTCCCATCAAGAAAGCACTTTGACTTAACTTTTCGTCCAAGGTTTGAAGAAATATCGCGCCTTCTGTTCGGTGTGCCAACCCGTCTGACAATGAGAATCGACTGGGGTATTTGTAACGATCCAAATGAACTTTGAATTCAAGGTCGCAACGTTCAACCAGTTGATGCGCCTCTGCATCATTGTTGCCAGCTTCAGTCAACCAACCCTCAGGATCGTGTTGGCTCAAAGCCCATTGCATGATGTCCAAACTTTGCTCTAGCACCCGGTCTTGCAATACCAGAACCGGTACCGTGCCTTTGGGCGACAAGGCCAACAAGCTAACTGGTTTTTGACTCAAGGCCACTTCTCTCAGCTCACAGCGTATGCCGCTGGAAAGCAATGCCAAGCGAGCACGCATGGCGTAAGGGCAGCGCCTGAATGAATACAACACAGGCGCATCCACAGGCAACAAAGCCGCCATTTTTTCTTGCCGCTGCGGCTGGCCGATGTGCTGGGTTTGTCGTTCCTTGGCAATCTCCCATTGCTTTTGCCTTTCACGTGCACTGCTCTTTTGAGCTTCTGTGGTGCGGGCATGACAACGTGGGCAACTCACGCCCAATTCATACAAGGGCGAGTCTTTGGCGCCTGCTGGCAGGGGATCCCGGCAAGAGCGGCACAAGGCATGGGGCCCCGGCTTGAGGCCGTGACCGACCGACACCCGTTCATCAAATACAAAACACTCTCCTTGCCACAGGCTTTTGTCTGGGGGAACAACTTCTAGGTACTTCAAAATACCGCCCTGCAAGTGGTAGACCTCCTCAAAGCCATGGGCCAACATCAAGGAAGTCGATTTTTCGCAGCGAATACCGCCGGTGCAAAACATGGCGACTCGGGGTTTGGCGCCACTTTGCGTCGTCAAAGACTTGTCTTGTTTGACCCATTCGGTGAGCTGAGAGAAGGTTTTAATTTTGGGATCGATGGCACCCTTAAAGGTGCCCACCTCGACTTCGTAATCGTTCCGAGTGTCGATCAACACCACATCGGGTGAAGAGATCAGATCGTTCCAATCTTCAGGCTTGACATACTGCCCCACCTGCTTTGTAGGGCTGATGCCCTCGACGCCCAAGGTGACAATTTCTTTTTTCAAGCGCACCTTCATGCGGTGAAAAGGGGCTGTGTGTGAAATCGATTCTTTGTGAACCAAATCGGCCAATTTGGCATCTGATCGCAAATACGACAACACGGCGTGAACATCCGATGGCGCACCCGCGATGGTACTGTTGATGCCTTCACGGGCGAGCAAAATCAATCCCTTGACATGGTGAGCTTCGCAAAATGCCAACAGGGGCGCCTTGCGGTCGGCATAGTCAGGCAAGTCGACGAATTTGTAAAACGCCGCCGTTAAATAGTGTGACGAAATGTCTGCGGAGGTCATGCTCAAACGTTGACTCACATCAAATGCACTTAAGCAATTCAGACGTTTCAAACAGTGGCAAGCCCATGATGCCGGAGTATGAGCCTTTGATGTCTGAAATAAAAGCCGCGGCCAAGCCTTGCACACCATATGCGCCCGCCTTGCCCATGGGTTCGCCACTGGCCACGTAAGCTTTGATGTCTGTCAGCTTCATGGGTGCAAAGCTCACCTTTGAAACAGACACAGAAGAGAATCTACGACGGCCAGAAGCGAGAGCGACGGCGGTTAATACACGATGTGTTTGGCCCGACAAGGTTTGCAACATGGCGATGGCATCTTGGGCATCTTTGGGTTTACCTAAAATTTGCCGGCCCAAAGCAACGGTGGTGTCTGCACACAATACCGGGGCCATTGGCAAACCTCTTAACTTCATGCGTTTGACCGCCGCATCGAGTTTTAAGTCTGTGACGCGCTTGACATAAGCCAAGGGTGATTCACCTTGGATCCACGCTTCCAAAGACTCGGCATCTTCCTCTGCCGTGGCCAACAACAATTCAAATTCAAACCCTATCTGGGCCAACAGTTGACTGCGTCTAGGGCTTTGAGAGGCCAAATAGAGAAACTTTTTCATGTGTGGCTTGATCACTTTTTATTCACGGTGATAGGGATGGTTGGCATTGATGGACCAGGCTCGATAGAGCTGCTCGATCAGCAACACGCGCGCCATGGCATGTGGCAATGTGAGATCGGACAGTCGAATGCGTTCGTGAGCCGCATCCCTGAAGGCGGGCTCCAAGCCATCGGGCCCGCCAATGATGAGGGCTACATCGTCTCCCGACAATTGCCAATCTTTCAGTCGCTGCGCTAAGGCGGTGGTTCGAAGCGACGTGCCACGCTCATCCAAAACCACCAAACGAGTGCCCTTCGGAATCACGGCTTCAATGCGTTGCCGCTCGGCTGCCACCAAGCTTTCATAAGTTTTAGAAGCTCGGGGCTCGGTCTTCACGGCTTTGAGCTCGACCTTCAGCTCCGGGGGAAATCGTTTGACGTAATCGTCCCAAGCGGTTTGCGCCCAATCGGGTACGCGCTGCCCCACGGCCACAATCAGCAGCCTCATGGTGCTTAAGCAGACTTAGGTCTGGGTTTGGCCCGGGGTTTGGGCTTTGCAGCGGGTGCTGAATTTGTTTTAGACGCCGATTTGTTGGCGGCTGAAGAACGGGCTGGAACGATCAATTTTGTGATTGATTTTGCAGCGCTCTTTGCCGGTGACTTGGCTGCGGACTTGGCTGTGGTTTTGACAGGTGTCTTCGCGACAGGCTTAGCCGAGGCCTTCGATACCGACTTTGCGTTTGTTTTGGCTGCAGGCGCTTTGCGTGTGGGTTTCAATGCCTCAGAACCCATCGGCCCAACGGGCACAATGTCTCTGCGGCTGGGGGTACGGCCTGCACTCACGGTGGCCTTTTTCTTAGGCTCAGGTTTACGCACAGGTTCGGCAGGCTTTGGAGCGCCCAATTTGAGGCGAACAGGTTTGTCACCCCAAATTTCTTCGAGGTTGTAATAAGAACGGATCGTAGGCTGCATGACGTGAGCCACTGCGCTGCCGCAGTCCACAATGATCCACTCACCATTGTCTTCACCTTCAATGCGGGGTTTTGGAAAACCCGCTTCTCTGACCTTGTCGCGCACGCTGGCAGCCAAGGCTTTTGTTTGACGGTTGGACGTACCAGAGGCAATGATCACTCGCTCAAACAGCGCAGAGATGTGCTCTGTGTCAAACACCACAATCTCATGTGCCTTGACATCCTCCAGCGCGTCCACGATGGCACGTTGGAGTTTTTGAGTGTCTTTTTTAGCGGTGGTGTCGTTCATCGTTCGGGCTGGTAAAGGTGATGGCGTTGAATATACAGTGCAACGTTCGGGGGCACCAGCGCATCGATCGATTGTCCTAGAGCCACTCGTGCACGAACTTCTGTGGCACTGTGCGGCAGGCTGGGTAATTTCAGGGGTAGCGTTGGCAAATCATGGCTTGAAGCAATGAGATCATGCGGTTCAGCCATGTCTCGCTCAGCGACGCAGATTATAGCCCGCTGAGCAATCTCTTCGATTCGGTGCCAGGACGTCAAGGCTTTGTCTTGATCTTCCCCAATGAACAAAAAGAATTGCGCCGTGGGATGTTGCTCTGACAAGACTCTCAGGGTGTCGATGGTGTAGCTTGGGCCAACTCTGTGCAACTCAACACAATCAATGACCACTTTGGGCAATTGCCCAAAAGCCAATCGGGTCATGGCCTCTCGGTGTTCGGCACTGCTCAGATGGCGTGGTTTGTGCCAAGCCTCGCCTGTGGGAATGATGCGCAATTCATCCAATTGATATTGCGCAATGGCCGCCTCGGCCATGGCCACATGCGCTTGGTGAGGCGGATCAAAAGCACCCCCCAAGATACCAATTCTTTGGGGCATCAAATCCAGTCCCTGGGTACGAGAAATTGACGGTGCAATTGTGCTTCTGCGGATTCAGGCGCATCAACCCTGTTGTAGGACCAGCTCACCAAAGCCGGCATCGACAGCAAGATGGACTCGGTTCGGCCACCGGATTGCAGGCCAAAGTGCGTGCCCCGGTCCCATACCAAGTTGAACTCGACATAGCGACCTCGGCGGTAAAGCTGAAACTCACGCTCGCGTTCGCCATATGGCGTGTCTTTTCGGCGCTGCACAATGGGCAAGTAGGCAGTGAGCAAACCATTGCCAACGTCTTGCATCATGGCAAATCCTTTTTCAAAACCCAATTCTGAAAAATCGTCGTAAAAAATACCGCCCACGCCACGCGCTTCGTTGCGATGCTTCAGATAAAAGTACTCGTCGCACCATTTTTTGAAGCGGGGATGCAAGTCGGCGCCATAGGGCGCGACAGCGTCTTTGCAAGTTTGATGAAAATGCACAGCATCTTCTGCAAAGCCATAGTAAGGTGTGAGGTCCATGCCACCACCAAACCATGCCACAGGGTCTTTGCCTTCAGGTTTGGCCACAATCATTCGCACGTTCATGTGAACGGTGGGCACATAAGGATTGCGGGGGTGAAACACCAAGGACAAGCCCATGGCTTCAAAGGGCGCACCCGACAACTCTGGCCGATGCTGCGTTGCAGAGGGTGGCAAACGAGGGCCTGTCACATGAGAAAAGCCGCAACCTGCTCTCTCAAAAACAGGCCCGCCCTCTAAAATTTGGGTGATGCCATCGCCCTGAAGCAAGTCTCCCTCCGCTTTGCGCCAGGCATCCACCACAAAAGGCGTGCCATCCAATTCGTTCAAAGCCCGCGTGATCTTGGTTTGAAGTTGAATCAAATAGTCTCTGACGATTTGCGCTTGGTTCACTTGCATGCTGAATGACTTTCTATTTTTGGGCGTCTTGCATCATTATTTTGGAGATTGCCTCGCAGGTAAAGGCCTGATCGGCGCTGCCTGAGACTCATTGAAGCCCTTCACACCCTGGTACATGGCATTAATTTGTTGGTAATCCGACTCAACATCGCCACTGAGATACATAAAACCAACAAACTTCAATACCTTTTGGCCATAGTCGAGCCGGACAATGGCCAAGGGCACATGAGCCCCTAAAGCCAACTGGTAAAAACCACTGCGCCACCCCTCGGTGTATTTTCGGGTCCCCTCGGGCGACAAGCCCAACCATAAAAACTTTTCTGCGCGTTGATGCGCTTGAATGGAATCGATCATGGCGCCCACCACACCCTTTTGCGAAGATCGATCGATGGGTACGGCGCCAATCCAACGAATCCATGATCCCAACAAAGGAATCTTGAACAGGGAGTCTTTGGTAAAGAATTGGATGGGAAAACCCATGGTCCATTTGCACAACATGGCGGTGACAAAGTCCCAATTGCTGGTGTGTGGGTACACAATCGCTACCCCTTGCAAGCCTGGCAATCCTTGAAAATCAACCCGCCAACCCATCAACTTCAAGAGCCAAGCGGCCCATGCATGGCCCTTGAATTGAACTGGATAAGGACCTGGAATCAGTTGGTTTTGGCTCACGATTTGAGTGCTCTAAAACCAATATCCCTTCGATATTGTTGACCTTCAAAATGGATGCCTTTGGCCACTTCGTAGGCCTTTTGCTGAGCCTGCTTGACTGAGTCGGCCAATACCGTGACACACAATACGCGGCCGCCCGACGTTAGCGTTTTACCGTCTTTGGCCACGGTGCCTGCATGAAACACCATGGCGTCCGCTTCATCTTGGGGAAGCCCCGAAATAGCATCACCTTTGCGGGGATTCAGGGGATAGCCTTCGGCGGCCATGACCACGCCCAGCGCAGTGCGTCGATCCCACTCTAATTCCATGGTGTCCAACTTTTCACTGGTGGCCGCCAACATCACTTCCACCAAATCGGTTTTCAGTCGCATCATGATGGGCTGAGTTTCGGGGTCGCCCATACGGCAATTGAACTCCAAGGTTTTGGGTTGGCCCTGGCTGTCAATCATGAGGCCCGCATACAAAAATCCGGTATAGGGAATACCGTCCTTTTCCATGCCTTTGATGGTGGGCAAAATGATCTCGCGCATGGCTTTGGCATGCACTTGGGCCGTGACCACGGGCGCAGGTGAATAGGCACCCATGCCGCCGGTGTTGGGGCCCTGGTCATGGTCTAACAAGCGCTTGTGGTCTTGGCTGGTGGCCAATGCCACCACGTTTTTGCCATCGCACAACACAATGAAGCTGGCCTCTTCGCCTTGCAAAAATTCTTCAATCACCACGCGCGGCACAGCATGGCCATCTGCGCCTGCGTTGTGGACCACGCCCAGCGAGTTGTCTAGCAACATAAAGTCAATCGCTTCATGCGCTTCTTGTGCCGTCATGGCCACCACCACCCCTTTGCCAGCGGCCAGCCCATCGGCTTTGACCACAATCGGTGCACCCATTTGATCAATGAACGCATGTGCAAGCGCTGCATCGGTAAATGTGTCGTAAGCGGCCGTTGGAATACCATGGCGTTTCATGAAGGCTTTAGAAAAAGCCTTGGAGCTCTCTAGCTGGGCTGCGGCTTGGGTTGGCCCAAAAATGCGCATGCCATGCGCACGGAATTCGTCCACCACACCGGCCGCCAAGGGTCCCTCAGGTCCCACGACGGTAAGTTCGATTTTTTCAAGTTGCGCCCACTCGCGCAATTGCCGAATATCCGTGATGGGCACATCGACCAAGTTGGCATCTCGGGCCGTACCGCCATTGCCAGGAGCGACATAGATTTTTTGAATGCGTTGAGACTGCGACAATTTCCAAGCGAGGGCATGTTCACGCCCACCACCACCAATGACCAAAACTTTCATCTATCAAACCTCATTCAGAAATGCTGGCGTTGTGAAAAACGTTTTGCACATCGTCTAAATCTTCCAAAATATCGAGCAACTTTTGCATTTTGCTCGCCTCTTCACCGGCCAACTCAATGGCATTTTCAGCCCTCATGGTGACCTCGGCCATGTCTGCACTCAGACCCGCCGCTTCCAACGCGTTTTTGACCGCCTCAAAATCAGCCGGCGAGGTGATCACCTCAATGGCCCCCTCATCGTCCACCAACACGTCTTCTGCACCGGCTTCAAGGGCCACTTCCATCAGCTTGTCTTCGGACGTGCCAGGGGCAAAAATGAGTTGCCCACAGTGCTTGAATTGAAACGCTACAGAACCTTCGGTTCCCATGTTGCCACCATGCTTGCTGAAAGCATGTCGCACCTCTGCAACGGTGCGAACACGATTGTCGGTCATGGTGTCCACAATGATGGCTGCACCGCCAATGCCATAACCTTCATAGCGAATTTCCTCGTAGCTCACGCCTTCAAGATTGCCTGTGGCTTTGTCAATGTTGCGTTTGACGGTGTCGGCTGGCATGTTGGCCGCCTTGGCTTTGTCAATGGCCAAGCGCAACCGCGGATTGGCTGTGGGATCGCCGCCGCCCGTTCTGGCAGCCACCATGATCTCTCGCACAACGCGGGTCCAAATTCTTTGGCGTTTTTCGTCCTGTCGGCCCTTGCGGTGCTGAATATTCGCCCATTTACTGTGGCCAGCCATTTCAAATTCCTTGTGATGCTTTTAATCGTCTTGGTCAGATTTTACTTTTCATCAACAAAAAAGCCGGACGGATCCGGCTTTTTTCAGTTGGCAGTTGCCTCTTCAGGCTCGTGGGGCTCTGATTTTGAATTACGCCCTTCTTTCTTAGGCAAAGGCTGGATGTCTAACAAAACCTCGTCCTTTTCGTCCAAGTCGACACTCAAACGACCACCATCGATCAGGCGACCAAACAACAACTCATCGGCCAAGGCCTTGCGAATGGTGTCTTGAATCAAACGCTGCATCGGTCGTGCGCCCATGAGCGGGTCGAAGCCTTTTTTGGCCAAGAACTTGCGTAAGGTGTCGCTGAAAGTGACATCGACTTTTTTCTCGGACAACTGTGTTTCCAGTTGTAACAAGAACTTGTCGACCACGCGCATGATGATTTGCTCGTCCAAAGCCTTGAAACTGACCATGGCATCCAAGCGGTTGCGAAACTCAGGTGTGAACAGGCGTTTGATGTCGCCCATTTCATCGCCTGCTTGACGCGGATTGGTAAAGCCGATGGTGGCCTTGTTCATGGTTTCGGCGCCGGCATTGGTGGTCATGATGATGATCACATTGCGGAAGTCGGCTTTGCGGCCGTTGTTGTCCGTCAAGGTGCCGTGGTCCATGACCTGCAAGAGCACATTGAAAATATCGGGATGCGCTTTTTCAATCTCATCCAGCAACAAGACACAGTGCGGCTTCTTGGTGACGGCCTCGGTCAGCAAACCACCTTGGTCAAAGCCCACATAGCCTGGCGGCGCACCAATCAAGCGGCTCACAGCATGACGCTCCATGTACTCTGACATGTCAAAGCGAATGAGGTCGATGCCCATGATGTAGGCCAACTGCTTGGCTGCTTCGGTTTTACCCACGCCGGTAGGACCACTGAACAGGAAGGAGCCAATGGGCTTGTCGGTCTTGCCCAGCCCAGAGCGGGCCATTTTGACAGCCGACGCCAAAACCTCAATGGCCTTGTCTTGTCCAAACACCACACTCTTCAAATCGCGCTCAATGGTTTGCAATTTGCTGCGGTCGTCGTTGGAAACGTTGGCTGGGGGAATGCGAGCAATCTTGGCAACGATGTCTTCCACCTCGGCCTTGCCGATGGTTTTCTTGCGCTTGGAAGGTGGCAGGATGCGCTGGGCTGCGCCGGCTTCGTCGATCACGTCAATGGCCTTGTCGGGCAAGTGACGATCGTTGATGAATTTGGCAGACAACTCAGCAGCGGCTTGCAGCGCGGCATTGGCATACTTCACGCTGTGGTGCTCTTCAAAGCGAGACTTCAAGCCTTTCAAAATGTCGACTGTTTCGGCCACAGTGGGCTCGACCACATCGACCTTCTGGAAACGGCGTGACAAAGCGGCGTCTTTTTCAAAGATGCCTCGGTATTCGGTGAATGTGGTGGCGCCAATGCATTTCAATTGACCACTTGAGAGCGCCGGCTTGAGCAAATTAGAAGCGTCTAAGGTGCCGCCTGAAGCAGCGCCCGCACCAATGAGGGTGTGAATTTCATCGATGAACAACACGGCATGGGGCTTGTCTTTCAAGGCTTTCAAGACGCCCTTGAGGCGTTGCTCGAAGTCACCACGGTATTTGGTGCCCGCCAAAAGCGCACCCATGTCGAGTGAGAAAACAACAGCTTCTGCCAAAATTTCAGGCACGCTGCCTTGCGTGATGCGCCATGCCAAGCCTTCTGCAATGGCCGTTTTACCCACGCCGGCCTCGCCCACCAACAAAGGATTGTTTTTGCGGCGACGGCACAAAATTTGGATGGTGCGCTCAACTTCGTATTCGCGGCCGATGAGAGGATCGATCTTTCCCTCTTTCGCAAGTTGGTTCAGATTCTGTGTGAATTGCTCCAAAGGCGAGGCTTTTTCATTCCGCTCAGAACTGCTGGCGCCTTCTTCACTTTCGGATGCAGGCGAAGCATCGCTGCCTTTGGTGCCTTCGGGCGGATCGCTCTTGCGAATGCCATGCGCAATGAAATTAACCACGTCTAAACGGGTAATGCCTTGCTGGTGCAAATAATAAACAGCGTGCGAGTCTTTTTCGCCAAAGATGGCCACGAGGACGTTGGCGCCAGTGACTTCTTTCTTGCCACTGCCTGTGGATTGAACATGCATGATGGCGCGCTGAATGACACGCTGAAAACCCAATGTGGGTTGCGTGTCGACTTCCTCGGTGCCCGCCACTTGCGGCGTGTTGTCTTTGATGAAGGAAGAAAGCGATTGGCGCAAATCGTCCACTTGCGCAGAACAAGCACGCAACACTTCTGCAGCGCTGGGGTTGTCAAGCAGCGCCAACAACAAATGTTCAACGGTAATGAATTCGTGCCGTTGCTGACGCGCCTCAACAAAGGCCATGTGCAAACTGACTTCCAATTCTTGGGCAATCATGAGATTTCCTTCTTTGCCTTGCTAAGCTTAATGTTTTTAGATTGGGTAAATTTGCTGAATATCAACTGCTTTATGCCACATTTTTCAATTGCTCGGAAGTCAGTCATGCAACTGGCTCACTGACACACTGAAGGGGGTGCCCGGCTTGATTGGCAGCATCCAATACTTGATCCACTTTGGTGGCCGCGACATCCCGGCTGAATACGCCGCAAACCCCTTTGCCATCTAAGTGAATTTTCAACATGATTTGGGTGGCAGCCTCGCGGTCTTTGTTAAAAAATTCTTGAAGTACCAAAACAACGAACTCCATGGGGGTGTAATCATCGTTCAACATGACCACTTGGTACATCTGTGGCGGGCCCACTTTGGCCGGACGTCTTTCTAAAACCACAGATTCACTTTGGCCAGGCGAAACAGTTGGTTCTCCCAGTGTTCCGGGAGTTTTGGGTGAATTTGGTTTTTTTGGTTTCTCTGTTGCCATGATTTCATTCTATAGAGGCTTGAGGATGTTCTGAAGATGACGCCACAAAAGTCCTTGACTTGCCATGCGTTAATTTTGCCTCAGTCGGGTAAACCTTGAATTGACAACTGCCAAATCAATGTTTTAAATGTTCTATAGAACAAATTTGATGGAGACAGGCATGCCAAGTGGAACAGTCAAATGGTTTAACGATGCAAAAGGCTTCGGATTCATACAACCTGACGGGGGCGGACCCGATGCATTTGCGCATTTTTCCGCCATTGCCATGGAGGGCTTTAAAAGTCTCAAGGAAGGCGCGAGGGTGAGTTTTGAGTTGACCGATGGGCCCAAAGGCCCCATGGCCATCAATATTTTGTCTGAGGCGGGGCCAGACAACAGTGCCCCTCCGCACGCGGAGTCCTAAAACCAGCTGAGTCATAAAAAAAAGCGCCTGAGACTAAATTCTCAAGAGCTTTTTTAGGTTTGAATGGTCGGCGTGGCGGGATTCGAACTCGCGACCCCTTGCACCCCATGCAAGTGCGCTACCAGGCTGCGCTACACGCCGACAAGCTTTAAATTATAGCCCGAGAATGCCCTCAATTTGAGAGCAATTCTCGAATATCCATCAATTCGCGACGCAAGCTAGGCAGGCTGCTGGTGGCTTGCAAAAGAGAACTTCGTTGAGCACTTTCTAAGACTCTGCTGGCACCCTGACCCTCTTTCTGAGTGCCCTGATCTTCTTCACCCAGAGAGCCCTCAGAATCAAAACTGATGGCCAATTCGGCATCCAATGTGTCGTTGTCTGCAAGCACTTTGCCCTGTGCTTTAGGGGCATGGGCCATTTCTTGCATTTTGTTTCGGGCACCACTGATGGTGAAACCTTGCTCGTAAAGTAAATCACGAATACGGCGAATCATGAGCACTTCATGATGTTGGTAGTAGCGCCTGTTGCCTCTGCGTTTGACGGGTCGTAATTGGGTGAACTCTTGCTCCCAATAACGCAGGACATGAGGTTTGACGCCGCACAGTTCGCCCACTTCACCAATGGTGAAGTAGCGCTTGGCGGGTATGGATGGGAGGGAGTTCTCCATTTAAATCACTGGCTTGCTAGGGGAACCTACAAGCTTACTCTAAGCATGATGCCTGCGTAAAGGCCTGAAGCATTTAATTTTAGAACTTCTTATTTTTCATCGCCCTGAATCACATCCTTCAGTTTGTGACTGGCATGGAAGGTGGTCACCCGGCGCGCTTCAATGGGAATCAGTTCGCCGGTACGAGGGTTGCGCCCTGGCCTCGGTGCTTTTTCTCGAATCTGAAAGTTACCAAATCCGGATATTTTGACATCCTCACCGTCGACCAATTGGGTGGCAATGAGGTCAAAGAATGAGTCAATCATGTCTTTGGATTCGCGCTTGTTCAGGCCAATTTGTTCAAACAACAAATCGGCCAAATGGGCCTTGGTCAGAGCCGGCGTTTCGAGGCTTTCTACAGAAAAATCCATGGTCACTTTCTCGCCCAATTAGGTCCGCAAACGCGCAGACAGCCTGAATGCCAAGTGGTCCAACACTGCCTTCACTGTGGCGTCAATTTGGACCTCTGTCAATGTGGCTTCCTCGCTGTACAAAGTCAATCGAACAGCTAAACTTTTTTCGGTACCCTGAACGGCTTGAGGACGGAATACGTCAAACAAAACGGCATTTTTCAGCAAACCTGTCGTAGGCGCATCGTGAATGACAGCCATCAGTTCTGCGTGCGTTACTTTTTCAGACACGATCACCGCAATGTCGCGCTCAACGGCTTGGAAGCGGGCTACGCCTTGCGCCTCAGGCACGGCACGCTGCAACACAGCTTCTAAATCTAATTCGAACATGATGGGTGCGTGCTGCAAATCCCATGATTGACGCCAGCGCGGGTGCAACTCACCCACATGCCCCACAAACACCCCGTTTAACTTAACCGAGGCACAGCGACCTGGATGCATCGCAGGATGCTCGGCTGCAACAAATTCCGGCTTGGCTGGCGAAAACAAAGCCTCCAACTCGCCCTTCACGTCAAAGAAATCGACATGTCGAACTTTGCCGCCCCAAGACGTAGAAGTCAGTGCACCATAAGCGAGTCCCGATACACGCATCGGCTGGTTTAAGCCCGCCACTGTGCTGTCAGAGTTTTGTACAGCGTGATCGCGCAAAAACACCCGACCTAACTCAAAAACTTTGACGCGATCGGCTTTGCGATCGAGATTGAACTTGAGCACCTGCAACAAAGAGCCCAACAAACTGGTGCGCATCACACTCATTTGGCTGGCAATGGGATTGAGCAATTTAAGCGGATTGGGATTTCCCGCCAACTCATTCTCCCAGCGCTCTTCCACAAAACTAAAGTTGATGGTTTCTTGGTATCCCAGTGCGGCCAGACTGCGGCGAACAGCAAAGGGGCCGCGCACACTTTCTTTGCGAATCTTGGCCGTGATCGGAGCCAATGGTGGCGTGGTCGGCAGCTGGGTATAGCCCACCATGCGAGCCACTTCTTCAATCAGATCTTCTTCAATTTCAAGATCAAAACGCCAGCTGGGTGGATTGACGGTCATCAAGCCCTCAGTTTCGGTGACATCAAAACCCAAACCTCGCAAGGCATCGGCACATTGCTTTTGGGACAAGGCCATGCCAATGACTTTGTTGGCGCGCGACACTCGCAATGTCACGGCTTTTCGAACAGGCATGTTCAACTTTTGATCATCGACGGGGCCAATGTGCGTATTGGCAGTGCCGCAAATGTCGATCACCAACTGGGTCAACCGCTCAATGTGCTCAACGGTACTTTCAGGATCTACCCCACGCTCAAAACGATGCCCGGCGTCGGTAGAAAAGTTGTAACGGCGTGAACGTCCCGCAATGGCTTTAGGCCACCAGAAAGCCGCCTCGATGTAAATATTGCGAGTGTCGTCAGACACAGCCGTAGCGTCACCACCCATGATGCCTGCCAAGGATTCCACTTGGGAGTCGTCAGCAATCACGCCCACCTTGTCGTCCACAGTGACTGTGTTGCCGTTGAGCAGTTTCAATGTTTCATCTTCACGCCCCCAACGCACTTGCAAACCACCGTGAATTTTATCGAGGTCGAAAATATGCGAAGGGCGGCCAAATTCAAACATCACATAGTTTGAGATGTCGACCAAGGGGCTCACACTGCGTTGGCCACATCTTGCCAAGCGGTCTACCATCCAAGCTGGCGTTTGAGCTTTGGGATTGACACCCTTCACCACCCTGCCGCTAAAGCGTCCACACAAATCGGTAGCTTGCACTGACACAGTCAACTTGTCTGGTATTTGAGCGCTCAGTGTTTTGAACTCGGGGGCCTTCAATGGCGCTCCCGTTAACGCAGACAACTCACGTGCAATGCCATAAACGCTTAAACAATGCGCCAAATTGGGCGTCAACTTGAGCGTGAACAAAGTGTCATCCAGGTTCAAGTAACTTCGAATACTTTGACCCAGGGGCGCATTGGCGGGGAGTTCATACAAGCCACCATGATCGTCTGCAATTTTGAGCTCTTTGGCGGAGCACAACATGCCCTGGCTTTCAACGCCGCGCAGCTTGCCCACCTTGATCAAAAAAGGCTTGCCATCTTCGCCAGGCGGCAACTCTGCACCCACCATGGCGCAGGGAATGCGAATACCGACGCGTGCGTTGGGCGCACCACACACAATGCTGAGCAATGCAGCTTGACCCACATCCACCTGGCACACGCGCAAACGGTCTGCATTGGGGTGTTGCTCAGCACTTTTAATTTCACCAATGACCACATTGGAAAACGGCGGCGCCACAGGCTGAAGTTCTTCAACCTCCAAGCCCGCCATGGTGAGGGTTTCGGCGAGTTGTTCGGTAGTGAGGGGTGGGTTGCAAAACTCACGCAACCAGGATTCAGGAAATTGCATGGTCTTGTATTTATTGAAATTGACTCAAGAAACGAACGTCGCCATCAAAGAAGAGACGCAAATCATTGACGCCATAGCGAAGCATGGTGAGGCGGTCTGGCCCCATGCCAAAGGCAAAGCCGATGAATTTTTCGGGGTCCAGGCCCATGTTGCGAACCACGTTGGGATGCACTTGGCCAGAGCCTGCCACTTCCAACCAACGCCCCGCTAATGGACCTGTTTGAAATTGAATGTCAATTTCGGCGCTGGGCTCGGTAAAGGGAAAGAAGCTAGGGCGGAAGCGCAACACCAGGTCGTCGCTTTCAAAAAACGTTCGGCAGAAATCCGTGAACACCACTTTCAAATCTTTGAAGCTCACGTTCTCACCAATCCACAAGCCTTCGCACTGATGGAACATGGGAGAGTGCGTGGCATCGCTGTCAACACGGTAGGTGCGACCCGGTGCAATGACGCGAATTTCGGGCATGCCCTGCCCTGCGTCCAATGAACCTTTGTAACGCTTCACATGTTGCACTGCATGGCGAATTTGCATGGGACTGGTGTGCGTGCGCAGCAAATGACCGCCTTCAACATAGAAGGTATCGTGCATGGAGCGCGCGGGATGATCTTCGGGTGTGTTCAAGGCGGTGAAGTTGAACCAATCGGTTTCAATCTCGGGGCCTTCTGCCACTTCAAAACCCATGGAGCCAAAAATTTGCTCAATGCGTTCTAAGGTGAGGGAAACAGGATGCAGGCCACCCTGTGTGAGGGGGCGACCTGGCAATGTGACATCAAAGGCTTCTGCCTTGAGTTGGATGGCCAATTCAGCATCGGCCAAAGCTTGGCGACGCGCTGACAGCGCAGCTTCAATGCCCTGCTTGGCCACGTTGACTGCTGCGCCGAAGGTCTTCTTCTCTTCAACGCTCAAGGCGGCCATGCCTTTCATCATTTCGGTGATGCGGCCTGACTTGCCCAAATACAGGGCCTTGGCATTTTCAAGATCGGCGGGGGTTTGGGCCTGTGCAAAACTGGCGCTGGCCGCTTCAACCAAACTGTCCAACTCGGTCATGGTGAGAGCTTTAAAAGTAACTTAAATTCAACATAAAAAAAGGATTGAAGCCTTCGCAAGCCTCAACCCCCTTGATCGACTGTGAGATCGACTGCGTGAGTAATTAAGCTGCGGCCAATCTGGCCTTGACTTGATTCACGATACCCGCAAAAGCGGCCTTGTCGTGAACAGCAATGTCCGCCAACACTTTACGGTCGATTTCGATGGCCGCCTTTTTGAGGCCGTTGGCAAATTGGCTGTATGTCAGACCGCACTCACGGGCCGCTGCATTGATACGCGCGATCCACAACTGACGGAACACACGCTTTTTGGTGCGGCGGTCGCGGTAGGCGTACTGCCCAGCCTTCATCACCGCTTGTTTAGCGATGCGAAACACATTACCGCGGCGGCCGCGGAAACCTTTGGCCAGGGCCAATACTTTTTTGTGACGGGCTCTTGCCGTCACACCACGTTTTACGCGAGGCATATTTTCTCCTTGTTCGTCAGTGAATTACAAGCCAGCCGAAGGCAGCATTTGTGCCATGTGACCCATGTTGGTCTCATGCACGCCTACTGATCCACGGAGGTGACGTTTGTTCTTGGTTGTCTTCTTCGTCAAGATGTGACGCTTGAAGGCTTGACCGCGTTTAACGGTACCACCAGGACGAACTCGGAAGCGCTTTTTAGCGCTGCTTTTGGTCTTCATTTTGGGCATTTGACTGCTCCTTAATTTGTGCTCGTGAGGCGTCTGCAAACTCCTTGCAGCCTTGTTGGCCCCGAGACACTTTTCATCAGCCTTTCACCGAAGTGAAGAGCTGTGTTACTCCGAAGCCGCCGTAGCAGCTTCGTTGGCTGTTTTACCAGCCGGTTTCTTTCGACCTGGTGCGATCATCATGATCATTTGGCGGCCTTCCAATTTAGGAAACTGCTCCACCAAAATCAAGTCGCCCAAGTCATCGCGAATACGCTGCAACAGTGCCATGCCCAACTCTTGGTGGGTAATTTCGCGACCGCGGAATCGCAGGGTCACTTTGCACTTGTCGCCATCGGCCAAAAAGCGGCGGATGTTGCGCATCTTGATGTTGTAGTCGCCATCATCGGTACCGGGGCGGAATTTAATTTCCTTGATCTCAATGACCGTCTGCTTGGCTTTGGCTTCGGCAGCACGTTTTTGTTCTTGGTATTTGAACTTGCCGTAGTCCATGAGTCGGCAAACCGGAGGTGTGGCAGTGGCTGCAATTTCAACCAAATCAACATCCAACTCTCCCGCCATGCGCAGTGCATCTGCTAAAGAAACAATGCCAAGGGGCTCGTTCTCAGGCCCAGACAAACGGACCTCGGGGAAAGTGATTTCACGGTTCAGGCGATGCTTACGCTCTTCACGCTGACGGCGGTCACGAATTTCAGTGGTAGCGATGGTTCAAATCCTTTTATTCATAAAACTGCACAAGGCAGCCCAAACCGACGAGCATGCGTCAAGCTAAAGCAAGCGGAAAAAACCTTCAAACTTTAGATTCAATGTCTGATTGGATGAGTTCAATGAACGCATCAACCGACATGACTCCGAGGTCTTTGTTACCTCGGGCGCGTACAGCGACAGTACCTGCCGCCATTTCTTTGTCGCCAGCGACAAGAATATATGGAGGCTTCTGCATTGAATGCTCTCGTATTTTATACGTGATTTTCTCGTTGCGGAGGTCTAAATCAACTCTAAGGCCTTGATTCCCCGCCAGTTTTTGCATTTTTTGGGCAATTTCGCGACAGTAATTGGCTTGTGAATCGGTAATGTTGCACACAATGACTTGCGTTGGCGCCAACCAAACGGGCAAGGCGCCTGCATGCTGTTCAATCAAAATTCCGATGAATCTTTCCATGCTGCCCACAATGGCGCGGTGCAACATGACGGGACGATGGCGGTTTCCGTCTTCGCCCACATACTCAGCATCCAACCGTTCTGCCATGGAAAAATCGACCTGAATGGTGCCGCACTGCCATTGACGGCCAATGGCGTCTTTCAGGGTGTATTCAATTTTGGGGCCATAAAAGGCGCCATCACCTGGCGAAATCTCAAAATCACAATGGGAAGCGCGCAGGCTTTCCATCAGGGCGTGCTCGGCCTTGTCCCAAATTTCATCAGAACCTATTCGCTGGGCAGGACGTGTGGCCACTTTGTAAATGATGTCGGTGAAGCCAAAGTCTTTGTAAACCTTTTGCAACAGCGTGGTGAAGTTGACGCTTTCAGCCAAGATTTGATCTTCTGTACAAAAGATGTGACCATCATCTTGGGTGAATCCGCGAACACGCATGATGCCGTGCAAGCCGCCCGTGGGTTCGTTTCGGTGGCATTGCCCAAACTCTCCATAGCGGAGGGGTAAATCGCGGTAGCTTTTAATGCCTTGCTTGAAGATCAAAATGTGGCCCGGGCAGTTCATGGGCTTTAAAGCGTAGTCTCGCTTCTCCGATTCCGTGGTGAACATGTTGTCGCGGTACTTGTCCCAATGGCCTGTTTTTTCCCATAAGGATTTGTCAATAATCTGCGGGCCCTTGACTTCTTGATAGCCGTTGTCTTGGTAAACAGCTCGCATGTACTGCTCAACCTTTTGCCAGACAGTCCAACCTTTAGGGTGCCAAAAGACCAAGCCCGGCGCGTGTTCGTCGATGTGAAACAAATCGAGTTCGCGGCCCAGTTTGCGGTGATCGCGCTTTTCTGCCTCTTCTAATTGGGTGAGGTAACTTTGCAAGTCTTCCTTGCTGGTCCAGGCAGTGCCATAAATACGCTGCAGCATTTCGTTTTTGCTGTCACCACGCCAGTAGGCTCCGGCCAACTTCATGAGTTTGAAATGCTTTAATTTTCCAGTGCTGGGTACATGAGGGCCGCGGCACAAATCTTCGAAAGAACCCTCTTTGTACAAACTCACATCCTCGTTGGAAGGAATGCTGCCAATGATTTCTGCTTTGTAATGCTCGCCCAAGCCTTTGAAATAAGCCACCGCCTCATCTCGCGGCAACACCCTGCGAAGCACGGGTTCGTCTTTGTTGGCCAATTCGGACATGCGTTTTTCGATGGCCGTTAAGTCTTCAGGGGTGAAAGGACGGCTGTATGAAAAGTCGTAATAAAACCCGTTTTCAATGACAGGGCCAATGGTGACTTGGGCATCAGGATACAAATCCTTGACGGCATAAGCCAACAAGTGTGCCGTAGAGTGTCTGATCACATCAAGACCCTCTGCGTCTTTGGCCGTGATGATGGCGAGCTGAGCATTGCGGTCGATGCTGTAACTTGTGTCCACCACTTTGCCATCGACTTTGCCAGCCAAGGCGGCTTTGGCCAAGCCGGCGCCAATGGACGCGGCAACCTCTGCCACACTGACGGGACCTGTAAATTCGCGCAATGAACCGTCTGGGAGTGTGATCTGAACCATGTTCGAATTGAAAAAAAATATGGCGCCATCAAGGCGCCGTCAATGAAAAACGCGGCAAAGGCCGCGTCTTCAAACGCTCAGGCCAGATTTTACGCTGTGCCTGAGGTGTTTTTTAATCAGTGGAACTGTTCTTCTTCGGTAGAACCGGTCAAAGCAGTCACGCTAGAACGGCCACCTTGAATCACGGTGGTCACTTCGTCGAAGTAACCCGTGCCCACTTCTTGCTGGTGAGACACGAAAGAGTAGCCGCGGTCTCGCGCTGCAAATTCGGGTTCTTGCACCTTCTCGACATAGGCAGACATACCGCGCTGAACGTAGGCTTGCGCCAAGTCAAACATGTTGTACCACATGGAGTGAATGCCCGCCAAGGTGATGAACTGGTATTTGTAACCCATGGCACCGAGTTCTTTCTGGAATTTGGCGATGGTGGCATCGTCCAAGTTTTTCTTCCAATTGAAAGAGGGTGAGCAGTTGTAGGCCAACATTTTGCCGGGGTGCTTCTTGTGAACAGCTTCAGCAAATTTGCGAGCGAATTCCAAATCGGGCGTACCAGTTTCGCACCAGACCAAATCAGCGTACTCAGCATAGGCCACGGCACGGCTGATGGCTTGCTCCATGCCTTTCTTGGTTTTGTAGAAACCTTCGGCAGTTCGCTCGCCTGTGAGGAAAGGCTTGTCGTTTTCGTCGTAGTCGCTGGTGAGCAAGTCTGCAGCTTCTGCGTCGGTACGTGCAATGACCAAAGTGGGAACACCGCAAACGTCAGCCGCCATGCGGGCAGCAATCAATTTTTGGCAAGCCTCAGTGGTGGGCACCAACACTTTACCGCCCATGTGGCCGCACTTTTTCACAGAAGCCAATTGGTCTTCAAAGTGAACACCGCCAGCACCCGCAGCGATCATGGCCTTCATCAATTCGAAGGCGTTCAACACACCACCAAAACCAGCTTCGGCATCGGCCACGATGGGGGCAAAGTAATCTGTGTAGTCTTTGTCGCCGGGGTTGGTGCCTTTGGACCACTGAATTTCATCTGCACGACGGAAACTGTTGTTGATGCGCTCGACAACCTTTGGCACCGAGTCCACTGGATACAGTGATTGATCTGGGTACATCGAAGCGTAAGAGTTGTTGTCTGCGGCCACTTGCCAGCCAGACAAGTAAATGGCTTTGATGCCAGCTTTCACTTGTTGCATGGCTTGACCCCCTGTGAGCGCACCCAAGCAATTGACATAGGCTTCGTTGTGAAGCAAGTCCCACAGCTTTTCAGCACCGCGGTGTGCCAAGGTGTGCTCAATGGGAAATGAACCGCGCAAACGAACGACATCGGCTGCGGTATAGCCGCGCTTGATTCCTTTCCAACGAGGGTTGGTCGCCCAATCTTTTTCCAAAGCAGCGATTTGCTGTTCACGACTCAGTTGTTCGACGATATTTTGTGGCATGACTGTTTCCTTCTAAGTGGTTGAGTTTCTGGCCATCTCACTTTGAAAATGTGACAGCACTGAGGGAAATTCTAAGTCTTATAGAAGATATAGAAAAATCTTATGTCTTATACAAGACATTTATTTTATTAATTAAAATCAACAGCTTATGGTTTATATCTCTTATCGTGAAATTTCATTTCTCATATTGAGAAATAATAATGCGATGCAACAATCCGACTTTTCACATTAAGAAAATGTATTTCAATCCATCCCCGCCCACTGCCCCCCTCAGTCCAAGGTCAAGCATGAGCGCGTTCGGGCAAAGCACTGACCCGCGGGGGGCTATCTGCAACATCATGGGTAAAAAAACACTCTTCCCTCTTGGAAACAGCATGTTTCTCCAGTAGCATGCGTTCAGCCGGATAAATACGTTTCCGGCTGCGAACCAACTTCCGAATTGAGGGAATTTAAAAATGGCAACTGCAAAAAAGACTCCGGCAAAAAAGGCTGCTCCTGCAAAGAAAGCAGCGCCTGCCAAAAAACCTGTAGCAACCAAAGCTGCACCCGCCAAAAAAGCGGCCCCCGCTAAGAAAGCTGCACCCGCCAAAAAAGCTGCGGCTAAAAAGCGTACACCCAATGCAGCATTCATGAAGGCTCTGACACCCAGCGCGGCTCTGGCTGCTGTTGTAGGTGCTGCACCACTGCCACGCACCGAAGTGGTCAGCAAGTTGTGGGTTTACATCAAGAAGCACGGCTTGCAAGACAGCGTGAACAAGCGCAACATCAATGCCGATGACAAGCTCAAAGCTGTTTTTGGCAAAGCACAAGTGACCATGTTCGAGTTGGCCGGCTTGATCGGCAAGCACTTGAAGTAATTCAGGGCTCACCCCCAAAAAAGCCGAGTCACCTCGGCTTTTTTTTCGCTCACAAACAGGTGCTGATTTAACTCAAAGATGGCTTCCTTGAAGCCAAAGCATTTTGCGTGATCGTTGACAAGCTCACTCGGGTGGTAATGGCATCGGGGTCCATCAAGACTTCTATCAGTGTTCCTTTTTTTTCTTTCAAGGCAGTCTGCAAGGCCAACATCAAGGCAGGCTCAAACTCTTCTGTTTTGGAAATTTGAACGCCTTCGTAGCCGTAGGCTTTGGCCAAATTGGCAAAGTGAGGATTGCTCAAACGCGAGCCCATTTGATGGGTTGGAAAATCTCGTTCTTGGTGCATCCGAATGGTGCCAAACATGCCATTGTTGAGCAGCACAATGATAGAGGCAGCGCCATGTTGCGTGGCCGTGGCAAGCTCTTGACCGTTCATTAAAAAATCACCGTCTCCTGAAATGGTGAAGCACACACGCCCCGTCAAGATAGATGCTGCGATACCCGCGGGCACGCCATAACCCATGGCACCCACGGTGGGCGCCAATTGTGTTTTGAAACCCTTTGTGAGTCCATGGTGCCTGAAATAACGGTGCACCCAACTGGCAAAGTTACCCGCACCATTGGTCAGCACAGCGTCGGTTGGCAAGTGCCTTTGCAAAACGGCCACCACCTCTGGCATGTTGACCAGACCTTGTGCCGTGTCAGAGGGCAATCCAGGCAAGGCTTGCGGCTGAATGTTGGCCACATAATCTGCATTGGCTTGCGCGGCCCATTCTGTCCATACAACTTGGGGCGGCGCAGTCAAGACTTCCAAACTTCTGGCGGCAGCGTTCATGGTGGCACAAATGGCCAAATCGGCGTAATAGACACGGTTTAATTCTTCTGCACTGGCATGAATGTGGACCAATTTTTGATGCGGTCTTGGAACATCCAATAAGGTGTAAGCACTGGTTGTCATTTCACCGAGGCGCGGCCCAATGGCCAAAATCAGATCGCTGTCTTTGATGCGTTGGGCCAGCTTGGGATTGATGCCAATCCCCACATCGCCAGCATAAAGTGGGTGAAAATTGTCAAACGTATCTTGAAATCGAAAAGCATTGCCCACTGGGAGTTGCCAGTTTTCGGCAAACCTTTGAAGCGCTTGTGCCGCTTGTGGGGTCCACCCGCCGCCACCGGCAATCACAAAAGGCTTTTGGGCCTGCAACAGCAATTCACGCAACTGCCGAAGGCTGCCCGGATCACTCCATGCCTCTACAGCTTGAAGTAGAGGCAACGGTCGTGTCTGCACAAATTGGGTCAACATGTCTTCTGGCAGCACCAAGACCACAGGCCCCGGGCGACCGTTCATGGCGGTCGCAAAAGCGCGCGAGACATATTCTGGAATGCGAGCGGCATCGTCGATCCGTTCCACCCGCTTGGCCATGCCCTTGGTGCTGGGTCCAAAAAAGGAACAGAAGTCGACCTCTTGAAATGCTTCTCGATCGCGGGTTTCGGTGGCCACATCGCCCACAAACAAAACCATGGGGGTGGAGTCCTGGAATGCGGTGTGAACGCCAATGGATGCGTTGGTGGCGCCTGGCCCACGCGTGACAAAACAAACGCCCGGGCGGCCCGTTAATCGTCCTTGTGCATCGGCCATGAAGGCCGCACCACCTTCTTGCCGGCAAGTGATAAATTGAATTTGATTTTGAAAATGATGAAAGCCATCCAAAACCGCCAAATAACTTTCGCCAGGGACTCCAAAGGCATGGGTGACACCTTGTGCAACCAAGCACTCCACCAACAAATGTCCCCCCATTTGACTTGCAAATTCAAGTGGCTTGGAATTGACAATTTGATCGTTCATAGAGCCTCACAAAGTGAAGTCTGCATGATACTTTCAAAGCGCTGTGAAGCGCAGACCCTAGAGCGATGGCAGCTTGACCATTCGATCAAATTTAAAGACGCCGGGATCCTTGACGGGGTCGACGTCCACGGGAATGGTGGATTTGGGCAAGAACTTGCCTTCTAGCAACAACTTCGACAAAGGGTTCTCAATTCTTTGCTGAACGGCGCGCTTCAGAGGCCGGGCACCATACACAGGGTCAAAACCCACCTTGGCCAACTCGGCCAAAGCAGCCGGCGAAACTTCCAAGTGAAGGTCCATCTTGGCCAAACGTGTTTCCAAAATGTGCAACTGAATTTTGGCAATCGATTCGATGTGTTTGGCATCCAAACTGTGAAAGACAACCGTTTCATCAATGCGATTCAAAAATTCAGGGCGGAAATGGTTTTTGAGTTCGCCCCACACGGCCTCTTTGATGTCCTCATTGGATTGTCCCACCATCGCCTGAATGAGGTGGGAGCCAATGTTGGAGGTCATCACAATGACGGTGTTTTTAAAGTCAACCGTTCGCCCTTGACCATCCGTCAGGCGGCCATCGTCCAACACCTGCAACAACACATTGAAGACATCGGGATGGGCTTTTTCAACTTCATCCAGCAACAACACGGCATAGGGTTTGCGCCGCACCGCCTCGGTTAAATAGCCACCTTCTTCATAACCCACATAGCCTGGGGGCGCACCGATCAGGCGGGCCACTGAGTGCTTTTCCATGAATTCACTCATGTCAATTCGAATAAGGTGATCCTCGCTGTCAAACAAGAAACCCGCCAAGGCTTTGCACAACTCCGTTTTGCCCACACCTGTGGGGCCCAAGAACAAGAACGAGCCGGTGGGTCTTTGCGGATCTGACAAGCCAGAACGCGAACGGCGAATGGCATGGGAAACCGCGGTGATGGCTTCATCTTGACCCACCACGCGCTCATGCAATTTAACTTCCATTTGCAACAGTTTTTCACGCTCGCCTTGCATCATTTTGGACACAGGAATACCTGTGGCTCTGCTCACCACCTCCGCAATTTCTTCGGCGCCTACTTGGGTTCTCAGCAGCCTGGGCGCGGCACCCACCGCGGGGTTGAGCTCCTTGGCTTGAGTTTCTTTAAGTAATTTTTCCAGTTCTGGCAACTTGCCATATTGCAACTCTGCCACTTTGTTGAAATCACCTTTGCGCGTGAGTTCTTCAATTTGGTGCCGCAAGAGGTCTATTTTTTCGCGCACATGTTTGCTTCCCTGAGCTTGCGCTTTTTCAGACTTCCAAATTTCTTCTAAGTCGGCTGCTTCTTTTTGAAGTTTGACGATTTCTTCTTCAATCAAACTCAATCTTTTTTGCGAAGCCTCATCGGTTTCTTTCTTGACGGCTTCGCGCTCAATTTGAAGTTGGATCAAACGGCGGTCAAGCTTGTCAATGACCTCGGGCTTGGAGTCGATTTCAATTTTAATTTTGGAAGCCGCCTCATCAATCAGGTCGATGGCTTTGTCTGGTAAAAATCGATCCGTGATGTAGCGATGGCTGAGCTCGGCAGCCGCCACGATGGCCGGGTCGGTGATGTCAACGCCGTGATGAATTTCATATTTTTCTTGCAACCCACGCAAGATGGCAATGGTGGCCTCGACACTGGGCTCGCCCACCAATATTTTTTGAAAACGACGCTCTAAAGCCGCGTCCTTTTCAATGTATTTTCTGTATTCGTCCAGGGTGGTAGCGCCCACACAATGTAGCTCTCCGCGCGCCAAGGCGGGCTTGAGCATGTTGCCTGCGTCCATCGCTCCTTCGGCCTTGCCCGCACCCACCATGGTGTGAAGTTCATCAATGAACACAATGGTTTGGCCTTCGTCCATGGCCAATTCCTTGAGAACCGATTTGAGTCGCTCTTCAAACTCTCCCCGAAACTTGGCACCCGCCAACAGGGAGGCCATGTCGAGTGACAAAACACGTTTGCCTTTAAGTGAGTCAGGCACCTCACCCGCCACAATGCGCTGCGCCAAGCCTTCCACAATGGCTGTTTTACCCACGCCGGGTTCGCCAATCAATACGGGGTTATTTTTGGTACGACGCTGCAACACTTGGATGGCGCGTCGTATTTCATCGTCTCGGCCAATGACGGGATCGAGTTTGCCCATGCGAGCGCGTTCGGTTAAATCGAGACAATATTTTTTAAGAGACTCTCGTTGTCCCTCTGCTTCTGGGCTGTTCACGTTTTGTCCTCCACGCACCGCTTCAACAGCAGTTTCTAAACTTTGACGGCTCAAGCCTGACTGTTTGAGGCTCTTGCAAAACTCAGACTTGCCGTCGGTCAATGCCAACAAAAAGAGCTCACTGGCGACGAAAGTATCACCTCGTTTCATGGCTTCTTTTTCGGCCGCTTGCAAGAGCTTCACCAACTCGGGGCCCACCTGAACCTGATCTTGCCCGGTCACTTGGGCCAGCCGATCAACCTGAGCCTGAGCCGCGCTCATGACGGCAGTCACATTGACACCGGCCCTTTGCAACAAGGACTTGGGGCCATCTTGCTGTTGCAGCATGGCGATCAGAACATGGGAAGGCTCAATGTAAGCGTGGTCTTTTTTCAAAGCCAAGCTCTGGGCATCGCTGAGGGCCTCTTGAAACTTGGTGGTCAATTTGTCGATTCGCATTGCAATGTCCTGTTGACTGGGGTTTGAGGCTAATTGGGGTTGATGGCGCTTTATTTCAAGCCCTTTGTTCATTAAAGCGCATTGCACACCCTTAGACCCTAAAATACCGACATGAACATCCATCAAATGTCGGTTCAATATGACGAGCGTCAAGATCGCTTGTCTTTTCGGATCAGTAACCAAGACCATCAAGAGTTTCGGCTGTGGCTCACACGGGCCATGAGCTTGCGTTTATTGCCCCATCTCCAAGCAGCCGTGGTTCAGCTAGAAGCTCGTGATCCCAAGGTCACTGCCATTGACACCACTGCGCAGCAAATGTTGGCCGACCTCAAGCGCGAAAACTTTTTGTCGCATGCCGATTTTTCGACGCCTTTCAGCACCCAAAACCTGTCTTTGCCTTTGGGTGAATCCCCTGTTCTCGTGACTGATGTTCAGCTCAATTTACAAAACAACGGCAGCTTGGAGCTTTTGTTGCAAGACAAAAGCGGCGAAAACGCCAGCGGTGCATCTTGCCAACTGAGCTTGCAGGCGCCGCTGCTTCACGGCTTGCTTCACTTGTTGGAATTGGCTTTGAAAAAGGCCCAATGGCAACAACCCGACTTTTCTCATCGGCCTGAGGCCATGGATTCAAACCAAGATCGGCCTATTTTCAGCCATTGAATTTGGATGCGTTTTGCACATCAAGGCCCCAACGTGCCATGGCCTCATCGTCACTTATCCTGGCGTCTACCCAACGTGAGCCGTTTGGCGTTTCTTCTTTTTTCCAAAACGGCGCTTGGGTTTTGAGATAGTCCATTAGAAATTCGCAGGCCTTGAAACTTTCCCCACGATGGGCTGATGTCACCGCCACCAACACAATTTGATCAGCAGGCTTTAGAACACCCACACGGTGTATGACGCGTGCCTGGTAAAAATCGAAACGTTGGTGGGCTTCATCAATCATGGCCTCGATGGACAATTCCGTCATGCCAGGATAGTGCTCCAAAGCCATGGAGACCACTTCATCTGATGCTTGGTGGGTCAACATTCGTGTGTCACGAACAGTGCCCACAAAACTACAAACGGCGCCCACCCTGAAGTCGCTCGCGCGAAGTTGGGCAAGTACATCGGCCACATTGAAGTCAGCCTCTTGAATGAACACCCGAGCGCTCATCAATTAGCCCCCTGTAACAGGAGGGAAAAACGCCAACTCCGCATTGTCTTCAAGCAAAGCCGCTTCACTCACCATGACCTGATTGAGCGCCATCCTGACGGACTTGTCGTGCTGAAGGCATTGGTAAAGCGGGCCTTTTGCAAGAAGCTCCTGGCGCACTTGTCCTACGGTGTTGGCATGTGTTTCTATCACTTCCTGCCCCAGACCAATGGCCTCCCGAAGCGACGCAAAATAACGCAATCGGAGTTTCATGCAGACCACTCCGAGAAGGGGTAGAAATGGACAAGCTTGCCGTGCTCGATAGGTTGCAAGGCAGGGTTGTCTACAACGCCGTCGGCCCATACTGCAGAAGTCAGCACCCCTGAGCTTTGGTTGGGAAACAAATCCAAACCACCTTGGGCATTGCGCTTGACCCTTAAAAATTCACGCCGCTTGTCTGGTTGTGGCAAATCAAAATGAGCCTCCAGAAGGTAAGGGGCCGTGTGAATTTTCTGACCGCCCTGCAACGCACACAAAAACGGCTTGACCAAAAGTTGGTAGGTGACAAAACTTGACACGGGGTTGCCCGGCAGCCCCATGAAGAATGTTTGAGGGCTGCTCTCGCTCTGGGGATTGTCAAGGTGACCAAAAGCAAAAGGCTTGCCTGGCTTCATTGAAATTTGCCAAAGGTGCAACTTTCCCAATTGTTCGACAGCGGGTTTGACATGATCTTCCTCCCCCACCGAGACGCCACCGCTTGTGAGGATCAAGTCGTGGTCAGAGGCCGCCCTTTGAAGCACTTGCAGCGTGGCTTCTAAGCTGTCAGGCACGATGCCTAAATCGGTGACTTCGCAGCCAGAGCGAAGCAACAAGGCCGTCAAGAAAAAGCGATTGGAATTGTAAATGGCGCCAGGGCGCATGTTTTCAGGTGCAATGTCGCCAGGCATGACCAACTCGTCGCCTGTGGAAAATAGTGCCACACGTGGCTTTCGTTTCACGCGCAGTTGGGCTGCACCAATGCTGGCGGCCAACCCCAATGAGGCAGGCTTTAGATAACTGCCTGCGGGCAGCACCACAGAACCGCTTGTCACGTCTTCACCACTGCGGCGAATCCATTGTCCCAATCTAGGCAACACGTTGACCTTGATAAAGTAGCTGCCATCAATGGACTCGCTTTCCTGGGTCAGCGCTGCGGTGTCTTCTTGCATCACGACCGCATTGGCGCCCTTGGGAATGGGCGCACCCGTAAAAATTCTGGCGACCTCGCAGGCCTGCAATGGCGTGCCTTGGCTGCCGGCCGGAATTCTTTGAGTGACCTTCAATGTTTGGCCCGCGACCAGCACATCCTCTGTCCGCAACGCAAAACCATCCATTGCAGAGTTGTCTTGCGGTGGCACTTGCAATTGGGCCACCAAGTCTTCGGCCAGAAAACGTCCGTCAGCGTTCAAGGTGTTGACCAACTCACTTTCGGCAATCACCACCACCTCTTTCGACAAGAATTCCAAAGCTTGGTCCAAGGACATCAAGGGAGCGCGTTGAAAAACTTTTTCTGCGGCCATACGACTTAATTGCAATGCTGTTGAATGTAGTTTTTGACTGCCTCTACCGATTTCGGCAAGACCAGAACGCGTTTGGGCAAGGCTTCAATGCCTTCAAACTTTGCCGGGCGATGGGGCTCAAGACCCAGAGCCTCCACCAAGGTGGCAGCGAACTTGATGGGCAGTGCGGTTTCTAGCACGATCGTTGGCGCCTGATCATTGACAAAAGGCAAGGCAACCTTCACACCATCAGCGGTGTGTGTGTCAATCATGATGTGATTGTCTGCAAAAATAGTCTGAATGGTTTTCAAGCGATCAGCATGCGTGCTCCTGCCGCTAATGAATCCAAAACGATCTTTGGCATTGGCAAACAAAGGGTCTTGGCTCAAATTGAATTGCCCGCTTGCATTCAATTGATCATGAAAAAGATTTTTGGTTTTACCGGCGTCTCTGTTTAGCAAATCAAACACAAATCGTTCAAAGTTGCTGGCCTTGGAAATGTCCATGGAGGGGCTGGATGTTTCGTGCGTGTCGGCCGTGCCTCTGACCCTGTAAAGGCCCGTTTTAAAAAACTCATCGAGCACATCATTTTCATTGGTGGCCACAATGAGATGGGCAATGGGCAAGCCCATCATGCGGGCCACATGACCCGCGCAAACATTGCCAAAATTGCCACTGGGTACGCTGAAATTCACTTTTTGCGAGTTGTTATCCGTGGCCTGAAAGTAACCGGCAAAGTAGTAAACCACTTGGGCCAGCAAGCGAGCCCAGTTAATGGAATTGACGGTGCCAATTTTGTACTGATGCTTGAAGTCAAGGTCGTTGCTGACGGCCTTGACGATGTCTTGGCAATCGTCAAAGACGCCTTCGATGGCGATGTTGTGAATGTTCTCATCGAGCAAGCTGAACATTTGAGCTTGCTGAAACGGACTCATGCGTCCAAGGGGGCTGGTCATGAACACACGCACCCCTTGTTTGCCGCGCATGGCGTATTCAGCGGCGCTGCCAGTGTCGCCCGACGTAGCGCCAAAAATATTCAATGTTTCATGGCGCCGTGCAAGTTCATATTCAAACAAGTTTCCGAGCAACTGCATGGCCATGTCTTTGAAAGCCAAAGTGGGCCCATTGGACAAGGCTTGTAAGTAAACATGCGCAGCAGGCGCGCCCATCAGCTTGATTGGCTTCAAGGGGGTAATTTCGGGTGTTCCAAAAACGGCTTCTGTGTATGTTTTGTTGCACAACATGCGCAAATCGGATGAAGGAATGTCGTCAATGTACAAGGACAAAACTTCGTAAGCCAAAGCAGCATAGCCGTGGGTACGCCAAACATCACGCCATTTGAGCAACTGCTCGGCAGAGATTTGAGGGTAGTTTTCTGGCAGGTAGAGGCCGCCATCGGGTGCCAAACCCTCTAGCAATATTTCACAAAAACGCTTGCGGTCGGAATGACCGCGAGTAGACACGTAGTGCATCAGTTCAGCTCTTCTTTGCGAATTTTGGTAATGGGTGCCATGACGGTGGGCAGCACTTGCATTTTGGCCAAGACTTCGTTCATGGTGCCCTCGCGGGTGTCATGCGTGAGAATGATCACATCGGTTTGGTTTTCACCGGCCAGACTCACTTGGTCGGCTTCTCGCTGCAACACAGCGTCAATGCTGATGTCGGCCTCGGCCAACAGGCCCGTGAGTTTGGCCAACACGCCTGCCTCATCGGCCACACGCAAACGCAGGTAGTAACTGGTGACCACATCGCTCATGGGCAGGACCTCAATGGGGTTCATGGCATTGGGTTGAAACGCCAAATGTGGCACTCGGTTCAAGGGATCGGCCGTGTGCAAACGGGTGATATCGACCAAGTCGGCGATCACCGCACTGGCTGTGGGCTCAGCGCCAGCGCCTTTACCGTAATACAAAGTGGTGCCTACCGCATCGCCTTGCACCATGACCGCATTCATGGCGCCTTCGACGTTGGCAATGAGACGCTGGGTCGGAACCAAACAGGGATGCACACGCAGTTCAATGCCGGCTTCGGTTTTTTTGGTAATGCCCAGCAACTTGATTCTGTAACCCAGTTGTTCGGCATACCGAATGTCTGCAGCCCCCAGATGGGTAATGCCTTCTACATAGGCCTTGTCAAATTGAACCGAAATGCCAAAGGCCAATGCGCTCATGAGTGTGGCTTTGTGCGCTGCGTCCACACCTTCAATGTCAAAGCTAGGGTCGGCCTCGGCATAACCCAAGCGCTGGGCCTCTTTGAGCGCCACATCAAAGTCCAAGCCCTTTTCGCGCATCTCAGACAAAATGAAGTTGGTCGTGCCATTGATGATGCCCGCAACCCATTGAATTCTGTTGGCTGTCAGGCCTTCACGCAAAGCCTTGATGATGGGAATGCCGCCCGCTACCGCGGCTTCAAAGGCCACCATGACGCCCTTGGCATTGGCAGCTTCAAAAATTTCGGTGCCATGAACTGCCAACAAGGCTTTGTTGGCAGTGACCACATGTTTGCCTGCTGCGATGGCTTCAAGGACCATGGCTTTTGCAATGCCATAACCGCCAATGAGTTCAACCACAATGTCAATCTCGGGATTGGCAATGATCTGACGGGCATCGCTCACCACCGTCACATTGGGGCCGGCCAATGCCTTCGCTTTGGCAACATCCAAATCGGCCACCATGGCAATTTCAATGCCGCGCCCAGCACGTCGTTTAATTTCTTCCTGATTGCGCTGCAGCACATTGAAAGTGCCACTGCCCACTGTGCCCATACCGAGCAAACCCACTTGAATCGGTTTCATATGACTTTCGTTCATTCCACGGTTCCAAAACGCACTCGCGCTTTTTCTAAAAATTTGGCCATTCTGCCAATGGCTTCTCTTAAATCATCGAGATGCGGCAAGAACACAATTCGAAAGTGATCGGGCTGTTGCCAATTGAAGCCCGTGCCTTGCACCAACATCACTTTGGTTTCTTGCAGCAACTCTAGAAAAAATTGCTGATCATCTTGGATGGGATAAATTTGAGGATCAAGCTTGGGAAACATGTAAAGCGCCGCGCTAGGCTTAACGCACGACACGCCTGGTATGGCATTGATGAGCTCAAAAGCCAAGTCGCGTTGCTTTCTCAATCGGCCGCCCTCACCCACCAATTCATTGATGCTTTGGTGCCCGCCCAAGGCCGTTTGTATGGCCCACTGTCCTGGCACGTTGGCGCAAAGCCTCATGTTTGAAAGCATGTTCAAGCCTTCGATGTAATCTTGGGCAGACTTCTTGTCACCCGTGACAATCATCCAACCCGCCCGATAGCCGCACGATCTGTAACTTTTAGACAGTGAGTTAAAGGTGAGTGTGAGGACATCTTGACTCAAACTGGCAATGGGGGTGTGCTTCAGTCCGTCATACAAGACTTTGTCGTAGACCTCATCGGCAAATATCACCAAGCCATGTTCCCTGGCCAGCTCAACAATGGCCAACAGAATTTCGTCGGTGTACAAGGCTCCGGTGGGGTTGTTGGGGTTGATGACCACAATCCCTTTGGTGCGGGGCGATATCTTGGCACGCATGTCAGCCAAATCGGGCATCCATGCTTTCGATTCATCGCACACATAATGAATGGGTGTACCGCCGGACAAGCTTGCAGCCGCCGTCCACAAAGGGTAATCTGGGGCCGGCACCAACAATTCATCGCCATTGTTCAACAGCGCGTTGGTGGCCATGACGATCAATTCACTGGCGCCATTGCCCAAATAAATGTCGTCAAGCGTGACGCCTTTGATGCCTTGTTTTTGGGTTTCGTGCATCACCGCTTTGCGCGCACCAAAGATACCTTTGCTGTCGGAGTAACCGGCTGAATTGGGCAAATTCCGAATCATGTCTTGCTGAATTTCTTCAGGTGCGTCAAAGCCAAACACCGCCAAATTGCCGATGTTGAGCTTGATGATCTTCTGGCCCTCTTCCTCCATTTGTCTGGCGCGGTCCATGATGGGTCCACGAATGTCATAACAAACGTTGGCAAGCTTGGCTGATTTTTGGATGATTTTCAAAATCCCTCCGAGGGGTATTGGCACTGGGGAAACCTATAATTTGACCACAGAACTGGCTTAATTTGAGAAACTAAACTGCATGAAACTCCATCCTGATGCCAGCAACACCTACTCCATTCAAGGCTATAGCAAGGAAGGCGTGGTGGTAAATGGTCAAACTCAACCGGGCGCTATGGTGTTGTGTGCTGTGCAAGGCCCCAAACCGTGGGCTGTTGAAAAATTCGAGCACTTGGTACAAGCTCATTTTGACGAGCTGCTCATGCTCAAGCCCGAATTGATTATTTTCGGAAGCGGCCCCCATTTAAAATTTCCTTCCCCAAGCCTTCTGCAGGGGCTGATCAAGCAAGGCGTTGGGGTGGAAACCATGGACAGCGGCGCTGCATGTCGCACCTTCAATGTTTTGGCGGGCGAAGGCAGGCGAGTGGTTTTGGCCCTTCTTCCCGGCTTCAAGCTTTGAACCGGGTGTTTTCCTACCCCCTCTAAATCCCCCTCAGTTTCAGGATAAAATATCCGATTGCCGTTGGTGAGTACGATTTGTGGTTCTCACCTTTGTATGCGGTTCATTTCTGTTACGTGAGATAAGTTCTATGGCGATCGTTGTTAACAAACCCCTCCCCGAATTTGAAGCAAACGCAACGGGCGGACTCAAGGTTTCCAACATTTCCCACAATGGCAAGGTCATGATTTTGTATTTCTATCCGAAAGACAACACGCCCGGCTGTACCACTGAAGCAATGCAGTTTCGTGACAAATACAAAGATTTTGTCAAAGCCGGCGCCACTGTGTTTGGTGTGTCACGCGACAACATGAAATCACACGATGAATTCAAAGCCAAGTTGGAGCTCCCTTTCGAGTTGATTGCAGACACCGAAGAAAAAATGTGCCACATGTTTGGCGTGGTTAAAAACAAAATCATGTATGGCAAAAAGGTCAAAGGCATTGAGCGCAGTACCTTTCTGATCGGCGTTGACGGATTGGTCAAAGAAGAATGGCGCGGTTTAAAAGTGCCTGGCCACGTAGAAGATGTGCTCAAAGCAGTCAAGGCGCTCAAAAAGGCCGCATAATGGCAACATGCAGCTGACACCCAGCCCCATTTATTCATGCTCCCAAATTCAAGCCGCCTTGGTCTCAAGGCGGCTTTTTCTTTGCCCTTTCGTATTTACCTTTTCATCTGAGGCTTCGTTTTATGCCATTGCCCCCCGCTCCCACCCAGCGTGCATCTTTGATCTCGGCTCAGGCTGTTTCTAAATTGGAAAAAGCCACACCTTCATCCCCTCCCATTTCAACTTCAGACAGCGTCTCTAAAAAGCCCGCTGGCAAACGAGTCTCATCTGAAATCAAGGCGCCGGTGATTCATCACACTGAAGCTGTTGTGCAAAAACAGACTGCCGCCAAATCCAGTCCTAAACCCAAGGCGCTCAAAAAGCACACCGGCCCGACCAAATTGTTTGTGCTTGATACCAATGTATTGATGCACGACCCGATGTGTCTTTTCCAATTTGAAGAGCACGACATTTACCTGCCCATGATTGTTTTAGAAGAATTAGACAGTCACAAAAAAGGCATGACCGAGGTTGCCAGAAACGCCCGCCAAACCAGTCGCTCCTTGGACGCCATGGCAGCCAACCCCGGCGCCGAAATGAGCCAAGGCTTGCCTTTAAGCGTCACGGGTCACATCGAAGCCCGTGGCAAACTTTTCTTCCAAACGCAAGTGATGGACGTCAGCCTTCCCATCAGCTTGCCCCAAGGCAAAGCAGACAACCAAATTTTGGGGGTGGTGCAAGCACTGGGCAAATTGCATGCGCCTAGAGAAGTGGTTTTGGTGTCCAAGGACATCAACATGCGCGTCAAAGCCAGGGCCTTGGGCTTGGCTGCTGAAGATTACCAAAACGACAAAGTTCTGGACGATGGCGATTTGCTGTATTCGGGCGCAATGGCCTTGCCCGCAGACTTTTGGAACCGCCACGGCAAAGCCATCGAAAGTTGGCAACAGGGCAGCTACACCTTCTATCGTTTCACGGGCCCCTTGGTGCCAAGCTTGCTCATCAATCAGTATGTCTATTTGGAAGCTCCCGGCGAGCCCAGCTTGCATGCCCGCGTGACAGAGATCAGAGGTAAAACAGCGGTCCTCAAAACCCTCAAAGATTTTGGCCACGCCAAAAACGCCATCTGGGGTGTGACCACGCGCAACCGTGAACAAAACTTTGCGATGAATTTGCTGACAGACCCAGAAATTGACTTTGTTACTTTGGCGGGAACAGCAGGTACTGGTAAAACCTTGATGGCCTTGGCCGCCGGCCTCACCCAA